>Ga0114940_10000017_pt1 | contig 117345 bp, 96 predicted proteins | sample ColdCreekSource_FD_87195 | JGI IMG/M metagenome (GOLD analysis project Ga0114940, IMG submission 87195) | Groundwater microbial communities from Cold Creek, Nevada to study Microbial Dark Matter (Phase II) - Cold Creek Source | ecosystem: Environmental > Aquatic > Deep subsurface > Groundwater...
AGACCCACTCGACGAAGCGCCCCCAGAGCAGCGCAACGCCCTAAACGACGAGCCCACCGACGACCACAATGCGGCGGACATGCACGACAACAGCCTCAGCAACCAAAGCGCCAGCCGCCGGCATCGGCACCTGGCCCGACGCGCCTACTTCGCGCGCGACAGCGGCAGCGGCCACAAGTGCATCGCCGTCTACGTAATGCGCTCGTTCGCATCCACGCTCGCTGCACGAAGAGGCGATGTACGGCGCGGGCTCCCACGCTGTTGCGCTCAACGCGTCACCTCGACCGGTGCGTATGCGCACTCGGCGTGTCCGGCGCGCGGGTGATCTGCGCGGCGGGGACGTAAGCAACGCTCCAGCTTCGAAAATCCCATCCACCTGCGAGCGAAAAAACGCCGGCGCATTATCGGTGCGCCGGCGTTTTCGGGTGTGGCAAGCGGCTTTGGTTCAGTAGCCGTTGAGCGTGGCGAAGCGGTCGCGGTGGTAGGCCGCGTCGCCGAACGTGAGCTCACAGGTGCGGGCGTGCTTGATGAAGAAGCCGATGTCGTGCTCATCGGTCATACCGATGCCCGCGAACAACTGCACAGCTTCGTTGGCAACGAGCACGTAAGCGTCGGAGCAACGCGCCTTGGCCACCGACACGAGGGCGTGACCCTCGGGGTCGTTGTCGTCCAGCGCACGCGCCGCGAGCATCGTCGCTGAGCGCGCCAGCTCGATCTCGATGAACATCTTGGCCGCGCGGTGCTTCAACGCTTGGAACGAGCCGATCAACACGTTGAACTGCTTCCGCTCCTTCAGATACGCGAGTGTCGAATCGAACGCCGCCGTCATCGCGCCGATCATCTCGCCGCACAACGCCACGGTCGCACGCTCGAGCGTCGACTCGATCAACTTGCCCGCGCCGTCCTTCTCGCCGACCAGCGCGTCCGCGCCAACCTGCACGTCCTTCAGCTCCACGATCGCGGCGTTGCGCGAGTCGATGCGGCGCTGACGCGTGACCTTGAGACCGGGCGTGTTCGCCGGCACAAGGAACAAGCTGACACCGTTGACCGCCGTACTGTCGCCGCTCGTGCGCGCGCTGACGAGATAAGCGTCGGCGCGCGCCCCTGCGAGCACGCCGTGCTTCTCGCCGTTCAGGGTGTAACCGCCACTCTTGCTCGGAGCGGCCTTGGTCTGCACGTTCGTCGCCGAGTAACGACTGGTCTTCTCCTGCTGCGCGAATGCCAGCACCTTCTCGCCCGCGATCGCAGGCGTAAGCCAGGCTTCACGCTGCGCAGGCGTACCCGCGAGCGCAAGCACCTGACCCGCGAGCAAGATGCTCGGGATGTACGGCTCCACCGCCAACGTGCGCCCCATGGCTTCGCTGATCAGGATGGCACCGGCCAAACCCATACCGAGGCCGCCGTCGCGCTCCTCGAACGGGATCGCCGTCCAACCGAGCTCCGCCATCTGCTGGAACAGCTCGCGGTTGTAACCGAGCTCATCACCGCTATCGCGCAGCTTGCGCAGACGGGTGAGCGGGGAATGCTCAGAGAAAAAGGCGTTCGCCGTCTTCTGGAGCATGGCTTGATCTTCAGTGAGTGAGAGCTGAATGGCCATTTGAGTTCTTTCTTCTTTCTCTTCTTTGCCCGTCTCTCAGATCTCAATCACCCGGCAGCTCGAGCACGCGCTTGGCGATGATGTTGAGCTGCACTTCGCTCGTCCCGCCTTCGATCGTGTTGCCGCGCGAACGCAGCCACTCACGCGTCTTGTCGAGCTCCTCCTTGGTGTAGCCGGCGCCTTCCCAGCCCAGCGCTTGCGGACCGCGGATCTTGAGCAGCACTTCTTCGCGCCGCTGATTCAGCTCGGTGCCGTACACCTTGAACATCGACGACTCGGGCCCCGGACGATGACCAGCTTTGATGTTGTCCGCGTTGCGCGCGACAGTCGCGAGGAAGCAGCGCGTATCCATGGTCACCTGCGTGATCGCATCGCGCAAAATCGGATCCGCCAGCTTGTGGCTGCCGTCTGCGACCTCACCGACGTACTCGCGTGCGATATCAGCGATCGCGTTCTTCTTGTCGTTGCTGTTGCGAGCACCGCCACTGGCACCGAACACGTTTGCGATCATTGTGCGCTCGTGACCGAGCAGCGCTTTCGCGACCGTCCAGCCATTGTTCAAGCCGCCGACCACGTCCTTCACCTTCGCGCGTGCGTCGGTGAAGAACGACTCGCAGAACGGCGAAGCGCCGCTGATCAACAAGATCGGACGCACTTCGACGCCCGGGTTCTGCATGTCGATCAAGATGAACGTGATGCCCGTCTGCTTCTTCGCCGTCGGATCACTGCGCACCAGCACGAACATCCAGTCGGACTTGTCGCCGTAGCTCGTCCAGACCTTCTGCCCGTTCAGCACATACTCATCGCCGTCCAACACCGCCGACGTCGCGAGCGACGCCAAGTCGGAGCCTGCGTTGGGCTCGGAGTAACCCTGGCACCAGCGAATCTTGCCTCGCACGATCTGCGGCAAGTGCTCGGCCTTCTGCGCGTCGTTGCCGAACTGCAAGAGCGTCGGCCCGATCATCGTCAGACCAAAGCCAGTGAGCGGCGCTGGAAAACCAAGCTTCGCCAGCTCTTGATGGAACGCCCTCTCGTGCGCTGCCGACAAGCCACCACCGCCGTACTCCTTCGGCCACGTGATCGCTGTCAGTCCACGTTCAGCCGCAAGCTCGCAGTAGCGCTGCGCATCGGGATGCGGAAGCTCGGGCTTGCGACCACCCCAATAGGCGTACTTCGGGTCATTCAGACCGCGAAGCGACTGCGGGGCTTCCTTCTCTAAAAACTCACGAACCTGCTGTCGGAATGCTTCGATCTCGACCACGACGCCTCCCTGCGTGCGTAACGCGCGCGTGGCGGCTGCTTACCAAAGATCGACCATGTGAGCTACCGCGCGCTTGCTCACAAAAGGCCGTGCGCGACCAAACCTTGACGGAGCGCAGGAATACTTCCGTCGAAGTGCAAACTTTGTAAGCCAACCTTGCGAGCCGATTCGCAGTTCTGCGCGCGGTCATCGATCAGCAGACACTGCTCAGGAGGCACGTCGAGGTGTGCACAAGCGTGCAAGAAGGCTTCGGGTGCTGGTTTTCGAAAACCTGTCCGACAAGAAATGAAAGTTAGCTGTACGAACTGAGACAGTGCCAGCCGCTCCTCGACGAGCTGATACCACTCTGGATAGTTTGACAGCGCATGCATATTCACGGCACGCGCCTGCAAATCCGCAAGCAGCGCGGGCATACCTTCGACCCAGTCGTAGGCCTGCGCCATGCAGCGCTTGAGCCCAGGGCCATCGATCGGGCTGCCATCACGAAAGAAGCGCGCGTAGAACTCGAGCTCGTTCAGTTTCCCGAGCTCGAACTCCACCCACGTTCCCGGCTGCAACCGCTTCACCAGCGCCTCGAACGTATGCCCGAAGAACCCGGGCATGTGCGTGAAGAACGGATCACGCACAAGCGTGTCCATGATGTCCCAGAGGATGACGCGGGGCGACTCCAGTTTCACCGTGACCACCGTGAGCACCGTGACCGTCGGAACAATTAGGCCTAGTTGAACTTGCGGTACAGCCCGACGACCACGCCGAGGATCTGCGTGGAGCGCCAGTCATCGCGGTTGATCACGATGTCTGTCATGCGCTCGTTCGCAGGCACGAGCCGGATGCGATCTTGCTCGGGGTAGTAATACTTGCAGGTAGCCTCTTCGCCGACGAGCGCGACGATGATCTCGCCACGACGGGCATCGAGCTGCTTGCGCACGAACACGTAATCGCCGTCACGAATGCCAGCGTTCACCATCGACTCGCCGCGCACGCGCAGACCGAACACGTCCATTGTGACGCCGCCAAGCAACATGCGGTCGATGCGAACCGTGTCTTCGGGGCTTTGAATCGCCTCCGTCAGCTGCCCTGCCGCCACGCGACCGAGGATCGGGATCTCGATGAAGCTGTCGTCGTAGGGCGCGGGCTGGCTGTGTCCGTTGCCATAGCCCCGCGCTGCATCCGCAACACCATGGCCATTGCCATTGTGCGGCGCGCCAGGAACTGCGCCAATGCCATTCACGCCTGCATAGCCAGTCGCATGACCCGTCACGTGGCCACCGTTTGCGCCGTTGGACTTGACGTCGAAGACCGTCGGCCGGAGCGCGCGCGACTTCATGTCCTCACGCGTCAGATAGCCCTTACGCTCGAGCGCCCGCAGATGGTCATTCACACCGTTGGTGCTGCGAATACCCATAAAATTGCCGATTTCACGCAAGGTCGGCGGGTAACCTCGTTCAGTGATCGACGACTGGATGTACTGCAGGACCATCTCTTGCCGCTGAGTAAGTTTCAGCACTTGCGACCCCTTTTCTTTCGTATTCGGGCCCCATCGCGTGGCCGGTACGCCTGCTAGGGCGGCGTGTAGGCCCTAAACGGACATCCACTGCGCACGCGATTAGGTAAGACAGCTGAGTACAGAACGCGCGACCAGATGTCAAATTTCCATAGTTGGTCAGACAAAAAGCGTCGGACGCGCTCGGGGACCACCTCTGAATCAGTCGTCGAGCGGACCGAGTAGCCCGACGCGTTTGAACGCTAAACGATCGCTGCGCGCGACGACGCGCGAGTAACTAAACGCTGCCTAGAATACGCTGCAGCCAATAGCTGCAATCAGCGCACCGATAGCTGTTCTCGACAAGTTTAGGTTCGATGTGTTGCGTGCCGATATTTTCGCACGACACGAAGAAGACGCTTCATTCATCGCATGCATCTGCTGTGCGTTCGCTTCGATTGACCACGCTGCAAAGTCCATCATACAAGCGATCAATAACCACAGCGCGATGCAGCAGTATGGGCCGCGCACAAACGGTAGGCGTATGAAAGCGGTTTTGTGTAAGTCCTTTGGACCTCCTGAAACGCTCGCGTTTGAGGACGTTCCCAGCAAACCTCTCGGCGCCGGCCAAGTTCGCATCGCGGTTCATTCAGCGGGAGTGAATTTTCCTGACCTGCAGATGGTCACCGGTCGCTATCCGTACAAGCCACCGCTTCCGTTTGTGCCTGGAACCGAGGTCGCGGGCGAAGTGATCGAAGTCGCGCCCAATGTGCGTCGCCCGAAAGTCGGTGACCGTGTTGCCGCAACACTTGGTACCGGCGGGCTCGCGGAAGAAGTCGCAGTCGGCGCGCACAACTGTTTCGTGCTGCCGAAGCAAATGGATTACACGATCGCCGCAGGCTTTCTCATGAGCTACGTCCCGGCGTTTTACGCGCTCGTGCAGCGCGGTGCGTTGCGCGCAGGCGAAGTGCTGCTCGTGCATGGTGCGAGTGGCGGGCTCGGGACCGCCGCGCTCGACATCGGTCGCAACTTGGGCGCGCGCTTGATCGCGACCGGTGGCAGCGACGAGAAGCTCGCGAAAGTCTCGTTGGCGTACGGCGTGGAGCACCTGATCAACTACCGAACGCAGCCGCGTTGGAAGGACAAGGTCAAGGAGCTCACGTTAGCCCAAGGTGCAGACGTGGTGTTCGACACGGTCGGTGGCGAGATCCTGGAAGACTCGCTGCACTGCGTCGCATGGGACGGGCGCGTGGTGGTCGTCGGCTTTGCAGCGGGAGAGGTGCCGAAGCTCCCAGCGAACTTGGTATTGAACCGCAATGCGTCGCTGGTGGGCGCGTTCTGGGCGGCCTGGGTCAGCCGCGAGCCGGATGCGAATCGCAAGAATGTCGAGACGCTGTTCGAGTGGTACGAAGCGGGGAAACTGAAACCACAGGTGTCCCACACCTTCCCACTCAATCGTACGAAGGATGCGTTCCACGCGCTTCAACAGCGTCAGGTCGTTGGCAAATGCGTGGTAACCACCGGTCGTAGCATGACTGCACAAGGGACTAAATGACGACCATCTTCGAAATGTCTGGAAAAGCTCAGGAAATTCACGGGCGCCTGCAAGAGTTTGCACGCAAGGAATGCCTGCCCGCGGAAGCGGTGTTCTATGAGCAGCTGAGCAAAGCGGCGGATCGCTGGCAGCCGGTGCCGGTGATGGAGGAGCTCAAGAAGAAGGCCAAGGCCGCCGGTCTGTGGAACTTGTTTCTGCCCGAGAGCAAAAACGGCGCTGGCCTAACCAACCTCGAGTACGCGCCGCTCTGCGAGATCATGGGTCACTACCCGCTCAGCAGCGAAGCCACCAACTGCTCGGCTCCGGACACTGGCAACATGGAAGTGCTCGAGCGCTACGGCACCGAAGAGCACAAGAAGAAGTGGCTCGCGCCGCTGCTCAACGGTGAGATTCGCTCCGCCTTCTGTATGACCGAGCCGGACGTCGCCTCGTCCGACGCGACCAACATCAGCTCGCGCATCGAAGCCGATGGTGATGAGTACGTCATCAATGGTCGCAAGTGGTGGTCGTCGGGCGCCGGCGATCCGCGCTGCAAAGTGTTCGTGTTCATGGGCAAGACCGACCCGAGCGCGTCTACGCACTTGCAGCAGTCGATGATCCTCGTGCCGCGCGACGCCAAGGGCGTGAACATCAAGCGCATGCTCACAGTGTTCGGCTACGACCACGCGCCACATGGCCACGCGGAGATCGAGTTCACCAACGTGCGCGTGCCCAAGTCGAACTTGCTGCTCGGCGAAGGTCGCGGCTTCGAGATCGCACAGGGTCGCCTCGGACCCGGTCGCATCCATCACTGCATGCGCACGATCGGCGTGGCAGAGCGCGCGCTCACCCTGATGTGTCAGCGTGCTGAAAAGCGTGTCGCTTTCGGCAAGAAGATCTCGGAGATGGGCTCGGTCCGTCAGGACATCGCGCGCTCGCGCATCGAGATCGACCAGACGCGTCTGCTGACGTTGCGCGCTGCCCACATGATGGACACCGTCGGCAATAAGTCCGCGCGCATCGAGATCGCCGAGATCAAGGTCGCAGCTCCGGCCATGGCGCTGCGCGTGATCGACCGCGCGATGCAGGTGCACGGCGGCATGGGCGTCTGCCAGGACACGTTCTTGGCCTCAGCTTGGGCCAACACCCGTACCCTGCGCTTCGCTGACGGCCCGGACGAGGTTCACCTCGACCAGCTCGGTCGGCTCGAGCTGAAGAAGCACCGCTAGCGTTACGCCGAGGGGGACCTACACCGTCCCCCTCTACCCGCTTGTCTCACATAGCCAGCGTGCTCAGCTCCGCCCGCCCTGCGCGCGAAGAAAGCGCGGGCCCAATACGCCCGCGGGGGTGCAGCGCAGTCAGGTCTGTTAGAAAGACGGTGTGGCGCAGACACAGCGGGAGTCCGAGCTCGTGGCGGGGCGCTATCGCATCGTGCGCGAGCTGGCCCGCGGTGGCGTCGGCGCGGTGTACGAGGCGGTCGACGAGTCGACGGGACGCAAAGTAGCGCTCAAGCGTCTGCTCGCGAACGTGGCCGACAAACCGCGGCTCGCGCTCTTGTTCGAAGCTGAATACGACACGCTCGCGCGGCTCAAGCATCCGCACATCGTCGAGGTGTTCGACTACGGGATCGACAAGCGCGGCCCGTACTTCACGATGGAGCTGCTCGACGGCCAAGACCTGAGCGAGCTCGAGCCGATCCCGTACCGCGAAGCTTGTCGCTATCTGCGCGATGTCGCGTCGTCACTCGCGCTCTTGCATACGCGCCAGCGTCTGCATCGCGATCTCAGCCCGCGCAATGTGCGCTTGACCAGCGATGGGCGCTGTCGGCTCTTGGACTTCGGCACCATGGCCGGCTTCGGCGAGTCGGATGACATCGTCGGCACGCCGCCGCTCGTTCCTCCTGAAGCTCTGCGCGGCAGCGCGCTCGATCATCGCGCGGATCTGTATTCGCTCGGCGCGCTCGCGTACCGCATTTTGTCGGGGCGTTATCCGTACCGTGCGCGGCAGCTCGAAGATCTGCCTGAGCTGTGGCGCACACCACCGATGCGCTTGCGCGAAGTCGCACCCGAGGTGCCGGTCGAGCTCGACGAGCTCGTGATGTCGATGCTCAGCCTCGACCCGACGTTTCGGCCGAGCACCGCGTACGAAGTGATCGACCGGCTGACGTCGATCGCGGAGCTGCCGCAGGATGAATACCAGAGCCGGACAGCGCAGGGTTATCTGGTCGGCTCGCGCTTGATCGGGCGCACGAAGCAGATGGAGACGATCAAGCGCCGGATCGCGCGAGCGCATCGCGAACACGGTGGAACCGTGGTGATCGAGGGTAACCCTGGCGTCGGCAAGTCGCGCTTGCTCGATGAAGCTGCGCTGCAGGCTCAGCTCTCAGGTGCGCTCACCGTGCGCGTGAATGCCCGCGCTCATCCGGGTGACTACGGCGCGATCTCTGCGTTGATTCGCGCGATCGTCGAGGCTGCGCCGCACGACGCGCGGGACGCGGCCGGGCCGTACCTTGCTGGCCTGTCGCGCGTCTCGAATACGTTCAGCACGGGCCTGCGACGGGTCGGCCATGAGCTGCCTGCGGCGAGCGCACGCACCCAGATCCACAACGCCGTGGTGAACTGGCTGTTCGATCTGGCGGATGATCGCACGCTGGTGTTGTTGGTCGACGACCTCACGCGACTGGACGACGACTCGACCGCGCTGCTCAACAGCCTGTCGCAGGCGATCAAAGTGCACCGCATCTTGCTGATCGCCGCACGCCGCTTGGCGGATCAGGTCGCCGTGCCTGCTAGCGCCGATGCGCTGGTCGCGCGCGCTCGCTGCTTACGGCTGCATCGTTTTACGCGCGAGGAGACGCGCGCGCTGCTGACCTCGCTGTTTGGCCCGGTGCCTAACGTCGAGCTGTTGGGCAACTGGATCCACGACGTGACCACCGGCTTTCCCATGCAGATCATGGAGCTGGCGCGGCACTTGGTGCTCGAGCAGCAGGTGCGCTTCGTCGATGGAATGTGGGTGCTGCCGCCGCACGTTCCAGAGGACAGTCTGCAGCGCAACCTCGCGGCCACGCTCAGCGCACGCGCAGCCGCATTGCCGCATGCAGAGCGCGCGCTCGCCGAAGCGCTGTCGGTACGACGCGGACACTTGTCGCTGCCCCTGTGCATGCGCTTGTCAGACAACCAAGACTCGCGCGCGCTGTTTCGTACGCTCGATGAGCTGGTCGCCAAGGGCGTGCTTGTGAGCGGCGCAAACGGCTATCAGTTCGGTCAAGACGCGCTGCGTGAGGTGTTTCTACGGCGGTTGTCGAGTAAGCGCGCGAAGCGCCTGCATCGCCGACTGGGCGAAGCTCTTCTGCAATACGAGTCCGGGGTGCCCGCGGACTTAATCGAGGCAGGCTACAACTTGATCCGCGGCGGCGCCGAGCTGCGCGGTGCGGACATCATCGCGTCGGTCGCGAAAGGGCTGCAGACGCGCGGCGCGACGACGATCTCCGCGCTGCCGGCGGTCGAGGCTGCGCTCGAAGTGTACGAGCAGTGGGGCCGCCCTCCCCGCGATTGCTTACGCTTGCGCACGATCTTGTCGGGCGCGCTCCATCGGCGCATGACCGCGCAATACGCTGACACTACACTTCAAACACTGTGCGAATACGCCGGCGGCGAGCGGGCGCGCGTGCTGGAGCCGTTCGTCGGTGGCAAAGCGCGCTTCATCGTGGGCTTTGCAGCGACGCAAGGGCGTTATTGGTTGACGCCCAAAACGCAGCGCGGGCCGCGACCGCCGGTCGCGCTGATCGCGTTTTACCGCGTGGCTTTTAGCGCGCTCAGCGTGCGTAGCGCGGGCATCGACGCGGACGGGCTCGAGCGTGTGGTCGCGCTCACGGAGCGCCTGCGACACGCGGGCCCGCTGCCGGACCTGATCGCGCAGACCTTCGACGCACAGCTCCGCGCGCTGCGCGGTGACATCGAAAACGCTCGCACGAGCGCGTACAACATGATCGAGCGCATCGCGGCCGATCCGGCATGGCTGCGCGTAGCGAGCCCCGCAACAGTGAGCGCGATCACCGCGATCGCGCACATCGGTCTGGGCATGCAAGAAGCACAATACGCACTGCACAGCAGCAAAGCTGCAGCGATCGTCGACGCGCTCAAGGTCTTGGCCAAGCGTGCGCGCGCGCTGCAGACAACGCCCTACGGCGACTCCAAAGATGCGGTGGACGAGGTGGAGCTCGAGCTCGCAGCGGAGCAGCTGAACAAGGTGCTGTATCTGGCGCGTGGCGAGCGCTTTCGCTCGGAAGCACAGTCCGACACCAGCATGACCCGCACCAGCACCTTGACCGGCATGCATCAGCAGTTCGAAGTCTGGCGCAACGCGGTGGACTGCGTGATGAGCGTGCGTTCCATGGACGTCGCGAGCTTGCGCCGCGCGGTGGAGACGTTCACCCACTACATCCCCGAGCTGCCGTGGTTGCTCTCCTGGCTCGAGATCGCACGCGCTCACATGATGTTGTGTTTGGGCAAGCCGCAGGAGGCCGTCGCGACCTACAGCAAGTGGCTGGATGTCGTGCAGCCCGGCCGCAGCAACGCTTGGGACACGCTCTACTATGGATACGCCGAGGCGCTGATCGCTTCCGGTGAAGCGGCCCAAGCGCGCGCGTTTCTGATGCGCGTGCTTCAACATCCCCTGGTGCTGCTCGCTCATCACACGACGGCGCGCATCTCGCTCGAAGCACAGCTGGCTTGGGCCGAGGCCGAGTGCCAAGCCATCGAAGCCGCCACCGAGCGCATCGAGCGCTTAGAGCGCCAAGAGCTCGCGGGCTCGGATCATCCGCTCATCCTCGGGTTTGTGCACGAAGTCGCGGCGCGCATCGCGCACCGTGCGCGCAACGAAGAGCGCCAGGCCGAGCAGCTGAGCTTGATGAAGCAGCAGTACACGCTCACGCGCAACCAAGCGTTGATGGCCCGTGGACAGCGCGTGCAAGACAGCTTCGGCGAAGCTCGCCCCTCGAACACGCCGCGCGGCAAAGATCGCGATCGCATCGTGACGAAAGTCACGACGCGCCGTGAGAGCAACCTCGATTAGCGGGGGGTGTCCCTATTCCGGCAGCCAGGTCTGGCAGCCGAGCAAGATGTCGACCTGCGCGTCGACAGCATCTTCGATGGTATCGCACAGCGTCGGGCAAGCGATGAACCGATTGGGAGACTGCGGGGAGTCGTAATACCAGCCGTGATCCGTGCAGGCTTCGAGCGACGGCACGCGCACGAGCATGCTGGTTTCGCCACCGTAGCTCAGGCGAATGTTGACCTTGTCGCGGTCGAACACGCGGAACTCATCCGAAGCGGCAGGGATGCTCCATTCGCAGCTCAGAGCGACGTGCTCGAGCTTCTTCACGCGCTCGGTGTGGACGGTCGAGGTCACCACACTGTCGCGGATCGCAGCCAGCGCGTCGGCCAGCTTGTCTGGACCTTGCGAGACGTTGCACGCGTAGCTCGGCTGCATGGGATCGCAGTCGGGCGCACCACCTTGTCGGGCGATCTCGTCGAGCAGCTCGAAGTTTGCGCCCTGCAGACCCACCGCAAATGTGATCACGCCGTCGTCGTGCGCGCGGCCTGCGATCGCTGCCAGCTCCGCCGGATCTTCGTCGCAGCCGATCGCTAGCTCGGGTTTGCCGTCGGTCGCAAGGATCGACACGCACTGCTCGCCGGGGTGCTGGGCCTGGTAGGCCTTGCAGTACTCTGTGACGCCGATCAGCGCGCCTTGGATCGGCGTGCCTAGGCCTGCAGGTGCATGCGTGTCGAGCGAGCGCGCAAGTGCATCGGCGTGACCAGGCAGCATGCCCGGCGCGACATCGGGCGTGACATAACCATCACCCGTCGCGCACTCACCTTGCGCGATCGGAAAGTACTGCAGCGCAACACTGACGTCTTCCGACTGCTCCGATGTCAGAAAGGTCTTGAGCGCGCCGACCGCAGGTTGCCAGAGCTGGCTGACACCCATGCTGAGCGACTGGTCGAACATCAAGTAGAACGTCGCGGGTTTGGTCGTCACGACATCGGTCCAGACTTCGATCTCGCGCTCGACTACGATCGACTTGGCCTTCAGCACGCTCGCGCCACATGAGCCGACTTCTGGCTCGGTGCCGGCCGCATCCGGCTGCGGCAAGACCAGCACGATGCCCGAGTCCTCGGGCTGGCTCTGAGCTGCGTCGGGCTGCTCGGCGGGGCCCGCGTCGCGTCGCTGCGATTGCCGCTCATACAGGCCGATCTCCGGCGTGCACGCGCTGAGGGCGGCCACGCCAACCCACGCGATCGCGAAGAATCTTTGCCCGCTGATTGCCACGACGATGTGCAGCCATTGTAGCAGTGCAGCCGATAGCGGCAGCTCATGTCTGACAAAGAACGCAACGTTCTGGGTACGCGGCGCGGCAGCGCCACGCGCAAGCCTCTACGATCACGTCGGAAACAGAGCGGTGCTCGGAGCAGCTTGCAAAAGCTGGATGGTTGGCTAGAGCAGACAAGAGTCCAAAACATGGCCAAACCCAGGATCGAGATCACCTACTGCACGCAGTGCCGCTGGCTGCTGCGCGCGGGCTGGATCGCCCAAGAGCTGTTGTCGACGTTCTCCGAAGAGCTCGGCGAAGTAGCGCTCCAACCTGGACGCGGCGGCGTGTTCGAGGTGCGGCTCGACGGCGAGCTGCTGTTTTCGCGCGCCGAGCAGCAGCGCTTCCCCGAAGCAGCGGAGCTCAAGCAGCTGGTGCGAGACCGCATCGATCCCGAGCGCGATCTCGGGCATATCGATCGCAAGTCACGCACAGAAGAACAAGACAGCTAGTGAAAGTCGCGGCTGCCGACCTGCGTCGGCAAAGGCAGCTGCGGCTGCCAAGCCTCCTCCGCGATGATGTGCACTACGCCGTCTTGCTTTTGCAACCTGCCGCTCACGCCTAGAAACGATGCGGTGCGCGCGAGCACGGCGAACGCGTCGAACACCTGCTGCCAGAACACGATGTTGGCGAAACCTGTCTCGTCTTCCAACGTCATGAATGTCACGCCGGAAGCCGTGCCCGGGCGCTGACGACAGATCACCAAGCCCGCGAAGCGCACACGCGCGCCGTCGCGCAGCGCCGACAAGCGTCGCGCATCGGGCAAGCCTTGCCGCGTCAGCTCCGAGCGCAACAATGCCAAAGGATGCGCGCGCGGACTGTGCGAGCTGGTGCGGTAGTCCCAAGCGACTTGCTCGATCGGCGTGAGCCCGGCGAAGCGCGCTTTGCGACCGAGCGACGTCAGCTCGAGCGCGGACTCACGCTCCTGCACCAGGCTCCGCACTTGCCAAATCGCTTGGCGCCGCGGCAGATCGAAGCACTCGAAAGCACCCACCTCCGCGAGGCTCGAGAGCGAGCGCACATCCAAGCCGGTGCGGCGCACGAAGTCCGGCAGTGAAACAAACGACGCCTGCTGCTGCGCCGTCTCGATGCACACGCGCTGCAGCTCACCCAGGCCTTTGACGTAACGCAGGCCCATGCGAACAGCAAAAGCACCGCTCCCTGGCACACGCACGAGCGTGCATTGCCAGCTGCTGGCACACACATCGATCGGCAAGATCTGAACACCGTGACGCTTCGCGTCATCCACGATCGTCGCCGGCGCGTAAAAGCCCATGGGCTGTGCGTTCAAGATCGAACAGGTGAACTCCGACGGATAATGCGTGCGCAGAAACGCCGTGGCGTACGCGATCAGCGCGAAGCTCGCTGCGTGACTCTCCGGAAAACCATACTCACCAAAACCCAAGATCTGCTTGAACACGCGCTCCGCAAACTCGAGCGAGATGCCTTTTTGCTGCATGCGCGAGATCAAGCGCTCGCGATGCGCTTCGATGCGACCCGTGCGTCGCCACGCGGCCATGTCGCGGCGCAGCTGATCGGCTTCACCGGGTGAATAATCCGCAGCCACGATCGCCAAGCGCATCACCTGCTCTTGAAAGAGCGGCACACCCAGCGTCTTTTTGAGCACAGGCTCCAAGCTCGCATGCGGGTACGTGACCTCTTCCTGTCCGCTGCGCCGACGCAGATACGGATGCACCATGCCGCCGGTGATCGGTCCCGGCCGCACGATGCTGACCTCGATCACCAAGTCGTAGAAGTTCTCCGGCCGTAAACGCGGCAACATGGCCATCTGGGCGCGGCTCTCGATCTGAAATACGCCGACGGTATCGCCCTGGCAGATCAGGTCGAAGGTGCGCTTGTCGCGCGGCGGAATCGTGGCCATCGACAGCTCCACGCCGGTGTGCTCGCGCAGCAGCTCGAAGCACAAGTGCAGCTGGTACAGCGCGCCGAGCCCGAGCAGATCGACCTTGAACAAGCCGATGGCTTCGACGTCGTCTTTGTCCCACTGGATCACCGTGCGGTTTTCCATGGCGCCGTTTTCGATCGGCACGAGATCCGACACCGGCTCGTGGCCCAGCAAAAAACCACCAGGATGGATCGAGAGATGGCGCGGGAAGTCCAAGATCTGCTCGGTCAGGTCGAGCAAATGTGCGTGCACCGGCACTTCGGGATCGAAGCCCGCGTTGCGCAGGCTGCTGCTGTCGGCGTGGTCCCAGTGCGACAAGAGCTTCGCAAGCCGGTCGAGCGAGGTGGGCGCGAGCCCGAGCGCTTTGCCGACATCGCGCACGGCCGAGCGCGCGCGGTAGCGGATCACGTTGGCGACCATGGCCGCGTGCGTGCGCCCGTACTTCGCATACACGTGCTGGATCACTTCTTCGCGCCGCTCATGCTCGATGTCCAAGTCGATGTCGGGCGGCTCGGCGCGCTCCATCGACAAAAAGCGCTCGAATAAAAGGCCCATGCGCACGGGATCGATCGCGGTGATGCCCAAGCAAAAGCACACGACCGAGTTGGCCGCAGAGCCACGGCCTTGGCACAAGATGCCCTGCACGCGGCAGAACTGGACGATCTCCCACATCGTCAAGAAGTAGCCCGCGTAGTCGAGCTTCTCGATGATCGTGAGCTCTTTGTCGAGCTGCTCGCGTACAGCGGGCGGCAGCGAGCCCGCGTAGCGCTCACGTGCGCCAGTCGCCGCGAGCGAACGCAGCCATTCGATCGATGTGGTGCCGTCAGGCAGCTTCTCCGACGGATAGCGATAGCGCAGCTCCGACAAGCTGAACTTGCAACGCGCTGCGATCTCAGCGCTGCGATCGAGCGCGGCGATGTCGTCTTCGAACAACGCCGCGAGCGCGTGCGGGCTCTTGAGCACGTGCTCTGCATTGGGCTTGAGCAAAGTGTGTGCGGCGCTGAGCACGACACCCTCGCGAATGCAGGCGAGCACATCTTGGAGTCGCCTGCGCTCCGCGATGTGATAGAGCACCTCGCTCGCAGCCACCAGCGGCAGTCCGAGCTGACGTGCGCGCTCGCGCAGGATGGCCTCTTGCAGCGGCTCTTGCTCGCGCTTGTGCCGCGCGAGCATCCCGTACAGCCGATCCCCGAACGCATCACGCAAGTTGCCAGCGGCCTCGGCGTCGAACTTGGTGCGAGACACGAGCGAGCTGCGATCACCACCCCACAACGCCACGAGACCCGGTGCGTGCTCGGCCACCTCGGCGTAGCTCACGCTGCTCTGCCCCTTCTCGTGGCGCAATCGACCGCGGGTGATCAACCGGCACAAGTTCGCGTAACCCGCGCGATCCTGCGCGAGCAGCACGATCGTGCTGCCGTCTGTGATCGTGATCTCGGAGCCGATGATCAAGCGCACGCCCTGCTCTTGCGCTGCGAGATGCGCGCGCACGCTGCCGTACACGCCATCGCGATCCGTGACGCCGATGGCGGAGTAGCCCAGGCGCAGCGCTTCCTCCACGAGCTCCTCGGGATGGCTCGCACCTTCCAAGAACGAATAGTTGCTCTTGCACCAGAGCGGAGCACAGCGCCGCATCACTGCACCAAACCATGCAAAAACCAGCGCCTTCTGCGCCGGTCCTGATAAACCCAGTACAGATCTTCGCGCCGCGTCATCACGAACTGGTATTCGCGCTGGATTTCACGCAGCCACCAGCCGCCATTCACCAAAAACGGGCCCGCGGTGTGTGTGACCGGTCCTGGCTCGGGCCCGCGGATCAACCAGCCGTCATTGCGCAGCTGGCGCGCCGGCGCTGACAGCTGCAAAGGTTTGCGAAAGAAGCGCCGAACGAGCGGACGCAGCGCAAGCGTGCGCGCGACGCCTTTTTCTTCTGGCTCATCTTCGACCGCAGCTGATGGCTCCCAATCTTCGCCGTTCACAGCTGCAGGTTTGAGCGCCGCCATCGGCTGCCAACGAAAGCAGGCTTCTGGCAAGTGCCCATCACACAGCTGCGCGTGCACCACCGAATCCGGCCCAAACTCCGCGCGCAGCCGCGCGATCGCTCGATCAGCCGCACCCAAGTCGCGGCGCGGCTGCTCGGCAAACACCCGCAGCTGCTCACTGCTCGACGGCACGCCCGTCGCTTCCAGCTCGACCTCGATCACCCCGTGCTCGAGCTGCCAAGACTCCAAGCGCAAGCGCACCAAATCCAAGATCAACATGCCGTCCAAGGTCGGCACAGCCGGGCGCAGCGGCTCGGTTTCGACCTTGCCCTGCTTGCGATCGAGCACGAAGCGAATCTGCAAGCCTGCGAGCGCCTCTGCCCGCACCACGAGCTTACTGAGCAGCTCCGCGAGCATGCGCTTGATCACGAACAAGAGCCGCGTGCTGTCGCTCTCAGCGGCATCGAGTAGGCTGCGCACGATGAGCGGCGCGAGCCACTCCTCCGCCTTTAGCGCAGCAAACTCTCCCGCGGCCATGGCGTGTAAGCGCGCCGCAGTCTGCCCGAAGCGACGCAACAAGCCCGATGCCGGCAAGCTCAAGAGCGCTGCGATGGTGTGGATGCCGAGCTTGCTCAAGACATCACGAAACTGGGGCTCGATGTCGAGCCGCGCCAAAGGCACACGCTCCACACGCGTACGCTCGTCCGCGCCCGAAGTCAGCACGAGTGATTGCCTGCTCGCACGCGCCAACGCATAGCTGCCGAAGCGCGAAAAACCCACCACGATGCACGTCGCGAAGCCGAGCTTCATCAGCCGCTCGCGCAACGTGTCCGACCAGCTCACGAGCGACGTGTACAAGCGCCCGAGCCCCGAAGCATCGAGCCAAAACACGCCAGCTTCTTCGCCCACCTCGACGGCTGGCGAGTAACACCAGAGCGCAGCCTTTAGCTCTTCGGTCACGCGCGCGACCTCATCGGGCGGCACGACGCACGCGCGTAAACCGTTGCAAAGCGACAGCGCGAGCGCGTAGCTCTGGCCCGGCAACACGCCGGACTGCAACGCGGCCGTGTTGGCCCACTGCACCTTGCCCTGCGGCTTGTCCTCGCTCACCACGACCGTGGGCAGCGAGCGCCACTCGGGCTTGCTGCGCGCCACGATCTGCAGCGGCAGCGCCGGTACGCTAACGCAAGCCCAGCGGTCCACGGCATTCCTCCCGTTCCGACCAAATCGGGCCGCGACGTTTGTCTTTGCGCACGCGCAGCTCACACACGAAGCGCTCGCGACCCAGCCAAGTCCTGCCGACGTGCGCGCGCAGTGAGATCAGCGAGCCGAGCGAAGCGGACTCCTCGGCTTTTTCGGTCATGAACAACACGGCCGCTTGATGGCGCTGCGCCAGCCCGAGCAGCCGACTCTGCAGCGACTGGTTGAGCGCAGGTTCTCTGCGCGCAGGGTTCGCACTGCCGAAGTCGATCAGCACGAGACCAAACGCGCCCGAGCGCAAGAGCCGCTCGGCAGCGACAGCCAGCATGCTGACGATGGGCCGCGTGGCCTCCGCGGTCGGAATGCGCACGACGACCAGCGCAGACAAGTCGACCCCGCTTTGCGCGAGGTCAGGTGGGAAGAACGAGCTCTCGTCCGTGCTCACCCAAGCCACCGGCTCCAGCAATCGCTGTGCGTCCAAGATCAGCTTGGTGGCAGCGGTCAGGACGGCGGACGCCCCGGAACCAGACAGCTCCACGAGGCGCCCCGAGACTTCGCTCATGCAAAAGCGCGGGGAAGACGTCGGGACATCCGGCGTGACTCCCCGAAGCCATGAAACACTGGCAGAGCCACGAGCCATGCGATCTGCGTAACAGATCGTGCTCAGATACTCAACACATGTTCAGGTAACAACAATCTCTCGTACACGTGCCCGTGCCCGTACGCGTACACAACTACCCCGTGCCGAGTACAAGCACGGCAATGTATCCGCGGGGAGACGGGAGGTCGCGTACGCGTACGCGTACGCGTACGGGCACGGACTGAGAGAGAGTTAGCCGAATAAGCCGCGCGGCACTCCAGCTGTGCTGATGGTCGAGGCCCAAGCTCCGCGAATCTTTGGCAAAGGCAGCGGATACCCTACCAGCCGGCTCAGCAGCTCGTGTCGGCAGCTCTTCTCGAAGTACGTGAACTCGATGCCAGCGCCAAGCCCGTCGTCGCACCAGCGCTGACCGGCGACGACCCGCGCGACCACAGCTTCTGCGTCGAACCACAGCTCGTCGTTCGCAGGCCCCGGCACGCGAAAGCTCACTTGAACTTCGTCACCGACTCGAGCCTTGCGCGTGCACTCGACCAACATGCCGCGCGCCGAAAGATCGATGACTTGTTCGCCCAGTAACGAGAACCCTGCCAGCTCAACGACCTGACAACGGGTTGGAGCTGCACGCCGTACTGCTCTTCGCTGCGCCGTCGTTCGTGACATTCAGTGCCTCCTAAGCTGGAGGCACAATCCTACATGACACTACCGAGCAGACAAATTCCTGCGCAAAGCACTTCCTCAGAAGCGCTTCGCGACCATGCCCGCGACGCCGCCACCGGGCACCGGTGCAAACGAGTAGCGCCAGTCGTCATCGTAGTAACGCCGCGAGGGCGGCGCGCTGTTCTTGCCTTCGATGATGCCGAACGCCATGCCCGCGACCGCGCCGAACAACGAGCCGTAAGCCGCACCTTGCAGGACATCTCGTGTGCCGCCGTCGTCTATCCACAGCAACACGCCGACGAGTGCCCCGACCGCTGCACCTATCCAAGTGCCATACCCGGCGTCGCGCAAGACGTAATAGCCGACTGGAACGCTGCCACTCGTAACATCGGCGATGGCGATGAGGATGCCGGTGGCGATGCCAGCCAATGCACCAACGCCTGCGCCGATCACCAGCTTGCGCCACTCATCCTGTTCAAAGCGGCCAGCGGACAAATAGCCCACCGATAAACCAAGCTCAGCTCCGAGCGTGAACCCTTTGAAGCCGTAATCGAAGTAGATGTCAGCGTCCGGCATCGCAGCGCGGCTCTTGGCGGGGGCCATCGCACCGAGCGCAATGCTCACCACCAGGGCATACAACGCGATGGCGAAGTGATTACGCAGCCAAGCCCTGTACCGACAACTCAAAGAAGTGCTGAACGCTTGGGTCATGCTGGCTCCAGGCAAGAGAAGTCATCGCACAGGGGTGGATGACGTAAGAAGACTGCCGTTGTGCCTGCGTGGTCGCAAGAAAAACGTTGTAATTGTGACGACTCGCAGTCATCCCGATCGATTACGACCCGGTATCGTGTGTTTACAGTTGCAAGGCGATCGGCGGACATCTGTGCGGCAAGCCCCTTGCACTCCGCGTACCGACGGCCGAGTCGCATTGCAGCAGGGACACGCGGGCCACAGCCGGCCCGATGAGGCACACCAGGGCGCCACATCGCTTCATCGCTGCAGAGCTTGGATGTTCAGCGCTGCGCGACTACTTGCGTCGACCGATCGTCACGACCCGCGTACCCGGCGTGACCTTCGGTAAATACGTGAGCGCGTAGCAAGCGCGAGCCGCGCCCTTCCACGCCAAGCGATCGAGGTCTTCCATGCACTGTCGGCACGGAGCGTCGCTCGTACAACGCTTCACCAACCCTGCAGGCGCGCACGCATCGGCCGCGTCCTGCGCGTTCAAGCCGCGACCCATCGCGATTAGACGACAGGCGTTCTCAGGGATGGTTCGATTCGGATCCTGGCAGCTCAGGCGCACAGGCCCCTTGGCCTTCTTCGGGACCTGGTCGCCGGTCGCACGAAACACCGCGATCGCGAGCATCTGCACACAGCACTCCGCTTCGTCGAGCGCGCTGCACACGTCACTGCTGCGCTGGATCTCTAGCTGCCCACGCACTTTCGCCTGCGCTTCCGTAGTCGACGACCAGAACACCAGCACGCTCAGCAGAGCCCATGCGTATCCGTACATTCGCAGCACCGTACGTAAACCGACTATCACAACAAGACCCATTCTAGGGACACGAGGTTGCCTCTGAATCAAGAATGGCTCAGCGACACGCCATCGACCACATGCGCGAGTCGGACGACACGGGGGCGCATAGCTTTCCTGAACCGCAATCACTGTTGGTACAACACAAGCGCGGGCCATCCGACGAGCTCGCGCGAGGTACGCAGTAGGAGACCGGCGCTGAAGGACCGAGAAACGCCCGCACCGCTCCGATCACGCACATCGAGTCGGACGCGCAGTCGGTGTCGCGCCCGCAGGCATTCGCGCAGCTGCCATCCGTGCACAACCCTGAGCGACAGCCCGTGGGGTCGATCGCCGCGCACAAGCCGCCCGTGCCTTCCCGCCCGAGCACCTCGTCGTCATCCACGCAGCTCCAGCGCCGCGACTCGCGCAGGCTGCCCAGTGACAAGCTGCAGATCGCGTCGCCGCAGGCTGCGTCCGAGCTGCAGCGCTTCCCGCAGCGGCCGACCACGCACAAGCCCGAGCTGCACATCGAGTCACTGTCGCAGCCTGCGCCCAGCGCCGCCGCGCCACGCCCCGCGATGTTCGCCGGCAGGCACACGCGCACGCCCGTCTGTCCCTCGACGCAGACCGAGCCCGCGCCGCAGTCGGTATCCACGCAACATGCGCTCGCACAACGATTGCCCGAGAGCTCGACGTCGAGGTCGTATTGCCCCTTCTTCAAGCAGAAGCCGCCCGCACATTGCGAGTCGTCGGTGCAAACACTGCCGACCGTGCGCGGCTCGATGCAGATGCGCGTGCTCACATCACACACCAACTGGCCCATGCAGTCGTTGTCACTGGAGCAGTTCCGCTGGCTGCCGGAGCACTCTGCGCCTTCGTCCACCTTGGAGTCGCAGTCGTTGTCCTTGCCGTCGCAGCGCTCCTTCGGTGCTGCGATCGGCGGGTTATCAGGGCTCGCCTGACCTGCAGGATGAATCGCGACGTCATCGGGAGCGCAGTCGCGCAGCTCGGGATAACCGCCACCGCACCACGTGAAGCCATCGTTGTCGTCGTCGTGCCCTTCGTCGACAAAACCATCGCAGTCGTCGTCGACGCCGTTACATTTTTCGGAGGTGTCGTCCTCGCATGCGCGGCACTCCGAAGCGACACAGTGCATGCCCGCCGACAAACACGGGTCTTCGCTGGCGCGACCGGGCGTGACCTCGCACTTGATGCTGAGCACGCTCGGATCGACCAACACGCTGCAGGCGCTGGCGCTCACGATCCACACACAGACAAAGAGCCACCACTTCATGCCGTGAGCTCACCCGGATGCTTGGAAGCCAACCGATCGGCGTGCTGACGGCGCCCCGTCGCGCGTAGCCGCTCCAAGTACGCGGGCAATCGGCCCCGCGTGTGGAAAGGCCCACCTTCGGCGAGCACGGTCTGCAGAGGGTCCCTGCCCTGAGGATTGCGTTGAATCGCTGCAGTCTCCCAATGCTCGAGCGTGGCCCGAGCCTCCTCCACCAGGTCAGGCCGAGCATCGGCCAGGTTGTGCTGCTCGTGGGGATCAGAGACCAAGTCGAACAACATCCATGCTGGGAAGTCGTGGAAGCCGTCGTGGAGCGTGGAGATCGCGATCCAGCGATCCCAACGGACTGCACGCTGACACGTCCAAGCGCCTTGCGTGATCACCAAAGCTTCTCTGCCGACATCGGATCCCGCACGCAGCGCGGTCGCCAAGCTGTGACCATCCCAATGCGCAGGCACGCTGCCCCCGAGCAGATCTACGAGCGTTGCGGCCACATCTACCTGATAGCAGAGCGATTGAAACTTTCGCGGCGCGAGTCCTGGCCAACGCAACAGACACGGCACGTGGGCGGTGTGCTCGTCCGCGGTGTGATGATCCCCATAGACATTGAGTTCCCCGAGCGTCTCGCCATGGTCCGCGGAAACGACAATCGCAGTGTTTTCGTCCAAGCCCAGCTCGCGCAAACGTCCGAACAGCTTTCCTAGCTGCTCGTCAGCAAAGCGCACGCCCGAGTCGTAGCCATCGAACATCGCCCGCACCTCGTGCATGGAAGGCACGTGGCGTGGCTGTCGCGGGTACACCCCGTATGGATAGTCGGTGTTGAAGCCCACAGCTTCCTGCGCCGAATGCGGACCAAAGCCAGCGTAGTGGCGAGCACGAACCTCGTCAGTCAGCCAGCTCGGCAGCGCTGCCGAGGCGAACGGTGCACCGAAGCTCTCGGGCGCACGGTAGGGCGTATGCGGATCCCACAGATGAACGTGCAGAAACCAAGCGGGCACGTCGCGATGTCGCGCGATCCAGTCGCTGGCCAGCGCGCACACCTCGTCGGCGTTTTCGAGGCCCAACTTGCCCGGGCTGATCAGCTCGTCGAACCCAGCGCAGAAGTGGTGCGCGCTGTGTCTCGCTACGAACGAGGAGATCGACGCGGTGCGCAAACCCTGCTTGCGCAGCAGCGCCGGCCACGCGCTCTTGCCGAGCTGGGAGAAGAACCCGCGGCTCGGTCCCTCCACGATTGGATCTGCCGCGGTGCCACCATGGCTGACCACACCAGTGCTGGTGCCGAAACGACCGCTGAACAGCGCCGTCCGACTGGGGAGACACGGCACGTCGGAAGCGTAGCACTTCTGAAACACGACCGAGCTCGCGGCCAATCGGTCCAGATTGGGCGTCGTGAGCCGTCCGTAGCCTAGGAACCCTACGTGATCGGCTCTCAACGTATCGATGTCGATATAGACGATGCGCACGGTCCCTCGATCTCGGTCGAGCACGGGTCTCGACCACGCGCTTTCAACCTTAACTTATGAAAGCGTTGATGAAACGGCCAAAACGCTCCAATACGTGGACGGAGAGCTACAAACTGTACCGTTAATGCTCAACGCCTCTTGCCAGAAAGCCAGACATCGTCTGACATTAGCCCTGCCCGCAGCATCAGGTTCCTAGGCGAGGAGTCCTCCGCCATTGGCAGACGTGAACGCGGTGCGGTAGGACTGGAGGAGCAGTATGCGCTCGATGACGAAGTTCTGGACGACATTGGCCTGCCTCAGTGTGCTCGGTTGCGCTGAAGGTTCCCCCTCCCAGCCCCCTGTGATTGTTGAACCGATCATGGAGGTTGAACCGCCCAGCTGCGGTAACAACACCGTGGACGTGATGAAGGGCGAGCAGTGCGACTGCGGCCCGGACGTCAGCACGCAGTGCCAGGTCCAAGGCATGGACTGTATGGCGGTGAACCGCGGTCCCGGCGTCTTGCTCTGCAACGCGAAGCCGGCGTGCACATTCAACTTCTCGATGTGTCAGGACAAGACGCCCGCGCCTGGCGGTGGAGCCGGCACGGGTGCGATGCCCGGTGCGATGCGAAGCGGGAGCGGCGGCTCAGGCCGCTGAGCTCGCTGGACCTTCGGTCCGTCGGACCGTCGCTCCATGAGCGGTGCTCTTCCTCGTATCTGTCGGCGTGGACCGAGGCGTGAACAAGCTCCTCAACGCAGCTTATCTCTTCACCAGCCTGGCAGGCGCCTGCGTTCCAGCGGCGTCCTGCTCGAACCCGAACACTGACTCCGTAGGCCGGCAGGATTCTGTTCAGGCTGCGCGCAGCGATCATCAGACCAAGCGCGAGGTACGGCCGCCGCATCCGCCGACGTTCGTGCCGATCACACTCGAGGATCGCTCGGGCATCGCGCTCGAGCGTTTCTACGACGCGCTGCGCGAAGCCGAAGCCAGGCGTGGGCAGGCGCGCATTCTGATCTACGGCGCGTCGCATACGGCCGCAGACGTCTACCCCGACGCGCTTCGCCAGCGCCTGCAAGCGCGCTTCGGCGACGGTGGCACCGGCTTCGTGATGCCAGCCAAGCCGCAGAAGTACTACAGCATCCCGGGCATTCGTTTCGAGACCTCGGTCGGGTGGTCCGGCACGCACGTCAAGACTTCCACGACGGACGGCGGCCACTACGGGCTCGCGGGCCAATACCTGGAGCCGAGCAGCAAGCGCGCTCGTTCGGTATTCACGACGCGGCCTCACGGCGATCTCCCCGGTTACGCGTCGGAGCTGGAGCTGTTCTATTGGAAGCAACCGGGCGGTGGCCGCTTCAAGATCTCGATCGACGGCAAAGCCACGGAGATCTCCACGGCGGGCAAAGCGGGCCCGGCGTACAAGCGCTGGTCGGTCCCCGACGAGCACCATCGCATCGAGCTGACCGCGCGCAGCGAAAGCCCGATTCGCATCTTCGGCATGTCGCTGGAGCGCAACAATCCCGGCGTGGTGATCGACACGCTCGGCATACCGGGCGCACGCGCGACCACACAGCTGCTCTGGGACGACGCGCTGCAGCGCGAGCACATGCAGCGTCGCAAGCCCAACCTCGTGATCCTCGCGTACGGGACCAACGAGTCCGGTGACGACGATCACGCGATCGACGACTACGCCGCGCGCTTGCGCAAGGTGATCACGCGAATGCGCCTCGCAATACCTGACGCCTCGTGCTTGCTGATCGGGCCGAGTGACCGACCAGTGCGACTCGAAGATGGCCAGTACGTCGAGCGCCCGCGCACCGCAGAGGTCGTGGCGACACAGCGCGAGGTGGCGTTCGAGTTTGGCTGCGCGTTCTTCGATGTCGTGAAGTTGATGGGCGGACCGCTGGGTATGCTCGATTGGTGCGACGGCGAGCCGCCGTACGGCGCGAGCGATCACGTGCACTTCACAAACCGCGGCTATCAAGTGATGGGCAACGTGCTCCACGACGCATTGATGGAGCGCTACGACCAGCCGCCCGCGTTGATCGGCGGCGACGTCCGCGAGGCGCCATCAGACGAGCGCACAGACGCCGGTGTCGAAACGCTCGCACCCGATGCTGGCGCACCGCCAACGGAAGAGCGACCGGTCAGTGGGGCGCGGCGAGGTAGTCCGCGAAGCTCTTCATCAAGGACTGGTAGTACATATCGCCGATGATCGCGTAGCCGGTCGGCGTAGCGTGACGCAGATCGGGTCCGAACAAGCGAGGCCGCGCGTTGTACCAGCGACCGACCGCGCCGTAGCCGCCCATCGCTTTGTAGGTATCGAAGAACGCGCAGCCCTGCTCTTTCGAGACCTGACGCTGCACATCGACGATGCCCGGCAGCGGCGCCAAAGTTTGGATGTCGCCGCGCGCGTTGCGCTCGCCCTGATCGAGCGGGCCAAACAACATGCACGACATCTGCGGCTTGCCCGCGCGCATCAGCTTGATGACTTTGGTCAGCGTCGTCGCGTAGCTCTGCATGCTCATCTTGTCGTTGCCCGCTTCGTTGCCGCCGAAGCCGAGCACCAGCAAGTCAGGGTCGCGATGACGGACCTGACCCGCGATGTGCTTCGGATCCGCGTCGAGCAAGTGCACTGCGCGCGCGCCCACCAAGCCGAGCGCGTCGTAGACGACGCCGGGAACGTTGCGCTCTAGCGACGCGCCGTACATGCGGATTTGGCCGCGTGCTTTGACAGTCAGCGAATGCTCGCCGTCCGGAACGTTGACGACTTCCCAAGCATCTTGAAGATCGCCTTGCGTCTGGACCACGCGCTCTTCGCCTTCGTCGACGCTCAAGCCCATCTCGCCGCCTTCGGGGTACTTCTGATAGAAGACCTCGAAACGCGTGACGCCGCGGCCGATCGGTCCCTTGTTGGAAGTTCCGAACTGCGTGAACTGACCGGGTTGACCAGTCGAGACGATGCCGCCGTAGCCGTACTCACCGGTCTTCAGTTGCTTGCGCACAATCGACGCGAGCTGCCAGCCGCTGCTCTCGTTGTGAGCGATATCGCGGTGGCCGTAGAACATGTTGCTCTTCGCGGTCAGCATGAAGCCGTGACCGGAATCGCCGAAGCGCTGCTGCAAGCGGCGGCGCGCGGTAGACGTGATGGCATCCGCAGCGACTGACGAGTCACCGTAGTGCGAGATGCGCGTGATCGCTTTGGCCTCGCCTTTGCTCGTGCGCGCGAGCGCAGCGAAGAACGCGGACAAGTTCTCCACGTGCTCGATCGGCTTCACGTTGCTCGGCGGATGCGGCTCTTTTTCTTTGGGGGCGACATGAGCCTGGCTTTGTGCACGTGGGGCATCGCCGCTCTTGGCTGCAGGCGACGTAGCGGGGGCTGCAGCCGCAGCGGCGGCAGCGGGTGACGGTCGATCCGGCGTATTGCTGCTGTCGTTGCCGGGCGTCGGCATGGGCGCCGTCTCCTGAAGCTCAGGAGGAAGCTCCGGCACGAAGTCATCCGGTGGCTCGGGATTGGCGAGCGCGGCAGCGGCGCTGCCTTGAAAGTCAGGCAGCTCTGCGTGCTTCTGCTGGCCGGTGAACAAGCGGACGACAGGAACCCCTTCACCTGCGACCCATGGACGCACGCGCTCGAAGCTCGGGACGAAGTACGTCACGCTCGCGATTACGATCAGCGTCAGCGTGATGCCAGCGAGTCGGCGCAAGCCGGGCGCGAGATCCATCCCCGGACGGCCTTCATCCCCAGGAGGAGCATCCACTGGCCGACGGGAGTCAGAACTGGAAATAGATGTAGGGGACAACATTCTCAGTAGCCACGAGCATCAGAGCGCCTGCGACGCCGGCCAGCACTGCGCCTTGAGCGGGCGCAGGTAACCGAACGAAGCCTTGGCGGATACCCTCGAAGAGCCCTTTGGGCGTGAAGTGCGCAAAGTAACCAAACAACAACAGCGCCCAGACCGAGCCCGTGATGTGAAACACGTCCGTACTGCCTTCGGTCAGCTGTCGCATCACCTCCTTGGCGTTCTCGAAGCTGCTCGCGCGGAAGAAAATGCGCGACAACACCACGAAGTGTAGCGTCCCAAAGATCTTGAGCACAGTCAGCGCTGCAGGGTCGACCGAGAATTCCGAGCGCTTAGAGCGCCTGTGGAAAAACCGATGTACGACCATGGCCGACCCGTGGATGACACCGTACAGGACGAACGTCCACGCAGCGCCGTGCCACAGGCCCACGAGCGCGACCGTGAGGAACAGATTGAAGTACGCGCGGGCAGGCGGGACTTTGGAGCCTCCCAAAGGGAAGTACAGGTAGTCCCGCAACCAGGTCGACAAGGTCATGTGCCAGCGACGCCAGAACTCGGCGGGGCTCTTCGCGAGGTACGGCCGATCGAAATTTTCCGGTAGCTGCAAGCCGAACAACATGCCCGAGCCGCGTGCGACGTCGGTGTAGCCCGAGAAATCGCAGAAAATCTGCAGGGTGTACGCGTACAGGCCGACCATGACCTCGGCCGATGAATACGCGCTCGGATCATCGAACACGCGGTCGATCAGATTCACCGCGAGGTAATCCGCGAAGATCACCTTCTTGATCAGCCCGGTCGCGATCAAGAACATGCCCTCGCCCACGTCTTTCGCGTTCAAGCGCGGCGTCTTGTCGAGCTGCGGCAGAAAATCTGCTGCGCGAACGATCGGGCCTGCGACGAGGTGCGGAAAAAACGTGATGAAGCACGCGAAGCGCGAGAACGAACGCGCTGGCGGCAACGTGCCGCGATACACGTCGATCGTGTAGCTGAGGCTCTCGAACGTGTAGAACGAAATGCCCACGGGCAAGAGCACGTCGAGGTGCGGTGGGCTGATGTGCAGCCCAAACACGTTCAATGTGTCAGCGACAGATGTGCTGAAGAAGTTGAAGTACTTGAAGGTACCGAGCAGACCGAGGTTGGTGGTCAAACTGAGTGCCAACCAAGCGCGCCTGCTCTGTAGATCGGGGGATGACATCATCCCTGTCGCTGCCAAATAATCGATGCAGATCGAGAGCAGGACGAAGATCAGATAACCCGGGTTCCACGCCATGTAGAAGATGCATGACGCGACCAGGAGCAGCACAAAGCGGAAGGCAGAACGGGCTGCGAGCCAGAAACCGCCTAGAACCAGCGCTAGAAAAAGAAAATAGTCGAGTGAGTTAAAATTCATGCGCTCAGGCGGAAGGAGCGGTCCGTTGTAACCGTGACGCGGTCGCTGAGCAACTTGCCCCTGACCCCAACAGGAGGAGCGCGGCGTCAGCGCGGGCAGACACGACTCGCATCTTCCGCGTACACGGCGCACACCCGTTCAGGCCCGAATTTTCCGCGATCGACACGGCTTGGAAAGATAAATCGTCCTAGATTGAGTGAGTCCCCGTCCTACGGGGCGCTGGTTGTTGAATCATGAACTTCTTCGGTCACGCAGTGGTTGGCTTGTGGCGCTCGGATGACGCCCGGTTCGTGCTCGGCGCGATGCTGCCGGATCTGTGCGGCATGCTGGGGATCCGCGCCTCTCGTGCAGAGGACGCGAAGATCGCGGAGCTCTCCGCGGGCATCGAGTTTCATCACCGTACCGACGCCGCATTCCATGGCTGCGATCGCTTCGTCGCCTTGTGCTCTCAGACCGTCGATGCCCTTACAGCGCAAGGTGTCGGGCGCGGAACATCGCGCGCGGTCGGCCACGTCGGCACCGAGCTTCTCCTGGATGGCCTCTTGAGCAAGCAGCGCGACGCACGCGCCGTCTACACGCAAGCCCTGACCCTGGCCGTGGACGAGCGGCTGAGCGAGAGCGTGCTCGTCGACCCTGACGAGCAAGCGCGCATGCACAAAGGTCTCGAGCGCTTGCGGCGCGCGCCGATCCCGGAGGCGTACACAGATCCAGCGTTCGTCGCCGATCGACTACAGTGGATCTTGTCGTCGCGTCCGCGGCTCGCCATGCAGCCAAACGATGCGCCGATCGTGCAGCGTGAGCTGACGCGCCTGGCGCAGGATGTGTCGGCCAGTTGGACGGAGATCCTCGATCAGGTGCGCGCGCGTCTGGCGCTCTGATCGCGCGCCTGCTGGTACTGCTGGTACGATCCGTCCAAGTCGCATCCTCAAAGGAGACGTCGTGGACTTCGACACCATGCTGCGCCCCGGGGATTACTACGACGCCGCGTTCCATACTCCGGAGCACCCAGACGGGGAGCTCGAGATCAGGAGCCCGGCCGACACGCGCGTCGTGTGCGCCGTCCATCCGTACGCCCGCGCCGCGCTCGAAGCGGCCATCGCCGGAGCACGCCGCGCCTGGCCGAGCTGGCGCAGGCTTTCGATCGACGCGCGCGCGGAGCTGTTGCGTCGTTATCAGGCGCGCCTGCGCGAGCATCGCAGCGCGATCGCCCTGACCATTTCGCGCGAGGTCGGCAAGCCGCAGTGGGAGGCGCTCACCGAGGTCGACGCGATGATCGCCAAAGTCGACCTGACACTGGGTGAAGGAAGACGTTTCACTGACACGGAAAATTTGCCGGATCTCCCGGGTGAAATCAGGCATCGGCCGCTCGGCGTCGTCGCCGTGATTGGGCCATTCAACTTCCCCGGCCATCTTCCTAACGGACAGATCGTGCCCGCGCTCTTGCTCGGCAACTGCGTGGTGCACAAAGCGAGTGAGCGGACGCCGAGCGCAGCCGTGTGGATGGCGCGCTGTTTCGACGAAGCCGGCTTCCCGGCAGGCGTCGTCAATGTCGTGCAAGGCCCGGGCGAGCACGGTCAGGTTCTCGCTTCGCATTCTGAGATCGACGGCGTGCTGTTCACGGGCTCGTCCGCGGTCGGGCGGCGCATCTTGGCTGCTCAAACCGACCGGCTCGACCGGCTGGTCGCGCTCGAGCTCGGCGGCAAGAATGCTTCGGTCGCGCTCGACGACTGCGACGTCGAACGCACCGCGCGGGCCATCACATTCTCTGCGTATGTCACGGCAGGCCAGCGCTGCACAGCGAGCTCGCGCTTGATCGTCACTGCCGCCGTCGCAGGCCCATTGATCGACCGCATCGTCCAGCTAGCGCGCGGACTCAAGGTCGGTTATCCGCTCAACCCTGCGAGCCCGGTGTTCATGGGTCCCGTGATCTCGGACGCCGCGCGCCAGCGCTTGATCGCAGCTCAGCGCGCTGCTCGAAACCACGGCTTTCAAGCGCTGCTACCAGGTGGCGAGCTCAGCGCGGGCCATCCCGGTCATTACGTCAGCCCGGGTCTGCATCTCGCGCCGAGCGCTGTGGCGCTCGTGCCCGAATACACTGAGGCGGAGTTGTTCGGTCCCGACCTCGCGGTCTACATCGTCGATGACATCGACGCTGCCATGGTCGTGGCGAATCGCGGATGGTCGGGGCTGACTGCGTCCGTATTCACGGCATCGCGCGAGCGCTTCGAGCGCGCGGTCGATGCGCTGCGCGTGGGCGTTTTGCAGTGGAATCGCGCGTCTGCAGGCGCCAGCAGTCGCTTGCCGTTCGGCGGCATACGCGAGAGCGGCAACCATCGTGCCGCTGCCATCCACGCTGGTCTCGCATGCAGCTACCCGTTGGGCTTGCAACTACCAGCTGCGAAGGAAGCAGCGCTCACCTGGCCTGGGTTTGAGTAAACACCGCCGTTGTCATCCACCCTGAACCTTGGGCGAGTGGTTTTTTTTGCGAACTTTCACTCAACCTGTGTGGAAGCTCGAAAAAAGCTCGAGGCTCAAACGACAGACAGAATGAAACGCCGAGCGTGACCCAACCATGCCGGCCCGATCCCAAAAGGGTGCACTTCATGCGAGCCATTCCAACAATGCTTCCCCGCCGCCGGCCCCGCCAGGCACGTGCGCAAGCCACGGTCGACGCAATCATCCAAGCCACCGCGCGCGTGCTCGTCGAAGACGGCTACGACCGCGCCAGCACCAATCGCATCGCGCAGGCCGCCGGCGTGAGCATCGGTTCGCTCTACCAGTACTTCCCGAGCAAAGAGGCCTTGGTTGCCGCGCTCGTCGAGACGCACGTCGACCGCATGATGGACGCCGTGACCCGAATCTTGGACACGGACCATGAGCCGTCCGACCTGCATAGCAGCGCTGACACCTTGGTACGCGCCCTGATCGCCGCTTACCGCGTGGACCCGAAGCTGCACCACGTGCTCTGTCAGGAAGTACCCAAGATTGGGGACCTCCGCCGCATCTACGAGTTCGAGCAGACCTTGGCCGACGTGATCCGCCGGCACCTGCAGTCGCTCCGCCACCAGATTCGCCACCAGAACATCGACCGCGCGGTGTTCCTCTTGATCAACGCCGTGCCGAGCGTCATCCGCGCCGCGATCGAGGGCGACTCCGAAGGCACGAACGACCCTGCTCTGCGCTCGGACCTGACCGACATGATCCTGCGCTACCTCTGCTACGTCCCGTCGGGCGAGTCGGGCCAGTTTGTCGCCTTAACCGAAAAAGTGATCGCTTGAAGTTTGCCTGAGACGGGACGGATGGGATCAGCGGATCCCATCGGCTCAGCAGCGCCGGGGGGCCTGTCACCATCGCGACGGCCGGCGCTGCGCGCTCAAAGCGCTACGTTACCGGCACTGATTTGATCGAAGAGCTCAGGGGTAAGTGGGGAGTACTTGCCCTTCTGCGTATGAAACACGTAGAGCGCGTCCGAGGTTCGCCGAGGATCGAAGCCTTGCGTCTGCAAGTCGCCCTTCTTCAGCTTGAAGGTCGACGTGGTGTTGAGCTCACGCAGCACCCGTAAGAACACGGGTCTTGCGAACGGGGGCAGCCCTCGAGTGACGTGCTCGCGCAAGGCGTCGACATCGAGTGGCTCGCCGTCCCGCAGTACGAGCGCAGCCATGCCGGCGCGCCCTTCGACACCCGGCACATTGACGCCGTACACGTTCGCCTCTTGGACCGTGGGGAACGTCGCGAGCTGCTCCTGCACTTCCGAGGTCGCAACGTTCTCGCCCTTCCAGCGGAACGTGTCGCCGAGTCGATCGACGAAGTACAGCTGCCTGAAGCGGTCTTCGCGCATCAAGTCACCGGTGTTGAAGTACGCGTCGCCCGGCTTGAATGCATCGCGCACCACCTTTCGCTCGCTCGCTTCGCGGTCGTGGTAGCCGTCGAACTCCGCGCGCCGCCGAATCTCACCGATCAACACGCCGGCTTCTCCGACCTTGGCCTTGATCAAGCGACCGCGCTCGTCGCGGGCGAAGTCATCGGCTTGATCGTTCCAGCGCACGATGGTCATGCCCGGCAGCTTCACGCCGACCGAGCCCTCGATGTTGAGCGCGTTGACGGTGATCGCGTTGCCCTCAGTCGAGCCATAGAACTCGGCGATGCGCTCGATCCCGAAGCGCTCTTTGAACGAGCGCCAGATGTCGGGTCGCAAGCCGTTGCCCGAGATCACCCGCACCTTGTGCTGGCGATCCTGCGGCGACTCGGGGTTGTTCATCAGGTAGCGGCAGAGCTCGCCGATGTAGATGAAGCCCGTCGCGTCAGTCCTGCGCACGTCGTCCCAGAAGTGCTTTCGCGAGAACTTGCGCGCGAGCACCATGGTCACGCCTGCAGTGACAACGCTGCCGGTCGCGAGCAGCAGGCCGTTGGCGTGGTAAAGCGGCAGGCAGTTGTACAGCACGTCGTCAGGCCGATAGCGGTACGCCAAGCCCGCCCAGACGGCGCCCGCACGGAAGAAGCGACTGTGGCGAACCACGGCAGCCTTTGGCAAGCCGGTCGTGCCACTCGTGTAGATGTACGCGGCTTGATCGGCGAGCGTGATGCGCGCGTTGGGCGTTGGGTTGCTGCGCGACGCGTGCTGCAAGCGCTCACTCCAAACCGCAGCATCTGCGGCGCTCGCCACAGGGCCGGCGTGATCGACATCCACCATGCCCTCACCGACCTCCGGCAAGCGCGCGCGCACGTGCTCGAACGCCGCCCACATTTCGGAGCCGACCACCACGTGACGCGGACGACAGATCTGGATCGCGTGCGCGAGCGACTCGCCCACGAGGTGCGTGTTGATCAAGCTGCCGATCGCACCGTTCTTCTGCAGGCCAAACAGGTGCCAGAGAAACGCCGGGCGATTCTCCAAGAGCAGCGCCACCACGTCGCCATGACCGACCCCTAGCGCTCGGTAGCTATGGGCGTGCTGGTTGATCAGCGCGTTCGCCTCGCCGTAGGTGAAGCGCTGATCTTCGAAGATCAGAAACACTTTGTTCGGATCCGCCGCCGCGTGGCCTTCGAGCTGCTTCGTAAGCGTGGCCCCAGATTCGGCCTCGATCAGGCCGATGCCTTGCAGGAGACGGAGCGGATGGGTAACCGGATAAAGCATCTGTGCTGTACCTCTACATCGTGTACATCGTGGATCGTGGAGCTCGGCAGCAGACGCTGATGGCGGCGGGTGTGAGCTCGCGATAGCAAAACGGGGTTCTGCGATGTGCGGAGGCTGTTGTGGCAGATCTGGGTCGCGAAAGCACGCTCAGTGGGCGCCGAACGTTGACCTCAGCGGCACCGCATTGCCCGAACACGCTGGATTCACGGGACGACGCCACGTATCCTGCCGCTCGGTAAAACGTATGCTTAGCTCAAAGTCCGCAAGCCGATCAGCAGGTACACGCCTCAGCACGCTTTGTGCGCTCATCGTATTCGGTTTCGCGACGAGCAGCAGCGCAGGCTGTATTTGGCTCGATGACTTTGGGAAGTTCAAAATCGGCGACGCCGGGGCGAAAGACGACCCCGATGCCCGAGTCGGTCAGGGCGATGCGTCTGCGGATGCAGCCACCGGGGATGCCGCACCTTCAGAGACGGAGCCGTGTCGAGGTGCAGCCAACGGGACGGCGTGTTTCGACGGCAATCCGTGCACATTTGGCGACCGCTGCACAGACGGCACATGCGCAGGCGCTGACCTCGATTGCTCAGCGTTGAACGACGACTGCAGCGACGGCGTGTGTAATCCGGAAACGGGTGGCTGCGCGTTCGGTCCGAACCGCGTCAGCAACTCCTGCGACGACGCGAACGCCTGCACGACGAATGATCGCTGCACCGACGATCCGGCCGAGCGCTGCCGCGGCGAGGAAGCGCCAGCGGGCACGAGCTGCACTGACTTCAACAGTTGCACCGGCACCGACGACGAGCCCGACGTGTGCGGCGACCGCGATGAGTTTGGCTACGGTTGCATCCCCGGCGCATCGGTTGCTGCCGGCGCGCAGTGCGACGACTTCAGTGAGTGTACCGCCTCTGATAAGTGCGACGGTGATGGCGAGTGCATCGGCGACGCCGTGCGTGAAGGCGAGCCTTGCTGGCAAGCGTGCGCTTCGAACACCGAGTGCCGCGCTGGCAAGTGCGTGCCGCGAGGCGACGAAGAAGACGTCGCACCGCTGTACAACAAGCAGTGCCTGTCGAGCTTCTGCGGTGCGACCGACTTGTGCCGGGAAGAGTGGAAGACCGATCTGGTTTGCCACTGCGGCTGCGGCTACGACGATCCGGCCTGCTCACTCTGCAGCCCGTACATGTGCCAATCGCTCGGCGAGCACAAAGCGGCGCGCTGGTGCGGTGACTCGGGCGAGCCAGCGGACAACTGCAGTGCGGACCTCCGCAACGACGGCAAGTGCGACTGCGGCTGCCAGTTCGAGGACCCCGACTGCAACGGCGGCGCTTGTTGCTCCGGCACGAACGAGGCCGGCTGCGACAACAGCTACATCGAAGAGTGCGTCTGCGGGAACGGGCAGAACGGCGACCAGACTTGCTGCACCGGCGAGTGGACCGAACGTTGCGCCCAGCTCGCCGTCAACCTCGGCTGCATGCTCTGCCCGTGACGGGTCAGCGCGTCGACTGGTTGGGTAGCCCCAACCCGAGCCGGGACATCTGGCCCGCGACGTCGAACAGGTAGTGGTAACACTCGGCGTGCGTCTTGGCCTGGACCCAGTCTCGGCCCCAGATGTACACGCCGTGCCGGCGCACCAGCACCGCGTGCGACTTCGGATAAGCCTCGATCGCTTGCGCCATGCTGTCCGCGAGGTCGCACTCGTGCGCGGTGTTCTCGATGATCGGAACGACGAGCTTGTCGTAGTAGCCGTAGCCGTCGATGCCTTTGATCATCTCGATCTCGGTGCACTCGAACGCCTTGTCGTAGAGCAGCGTCGCCAAGATCGCGGGCATGGCGTGGCTGTGGATCACCGCGCCTGCGTTCCGCAGCCGGAACGCGTTGAAAAACAGCGGTGAACAAGCGCTCGGCTTAAGCTGCGGATCAGCGGGACGCTCGAGGATCTCGCCTTGCTTGTCCAACACGTACAGGTCCTGCTCGAGGATGCGTTCCTTTTGAACGCCGCTCGGTGCCATGTACACGCGGTCACCCTCGCGGATGCTGATGCCGCCGCCTGTCCCCGAGACCCAGCCGTGGTCGTAGAACGACCGGCAAAGCTCGACGATCAACGTGCGCGGAGACTTTTGTTCCATGCCCCGCGGTGTAGCAGCGGGAACACCGAGCGTCGAGCGCACCGCACCCTACCCTCGGGCCCCGAATACCTAAGCGATCGGGTCGTGCTTCTGCTCTTCTAAGAGGCCCAAGCCGATAGCCACCGCTTTGCGCGCACGGTCGAGCAGCTCACGGTCGCGGTCGGAGCGCGCCTGGGCGTGGCCGAGCTGCATCCCGAGGTCGCTGCTGCGTTGCGTTAGCTCGTCGCGCTCGCCGCTCACGTTGCGCAGGCGTTCCTCGACATGTTGGCGAGACTTTACGGTCTCTTCGTACTGCTCCTCCAAGAGCGCGTAGCGCGACTCGAGGTCGGAGACCGATCGGTTGAGCAGACCGACCGCTTGGCGGTGCTTCTCGGTCAGGTCACCGACCTCATGGGTGTGCTTGCGATTCAGGCCTTCAGTCTCGGCAGCGTGCTCGCCTCGCAGCTGCAGCTGCGTCTCTTCCAAGCTCTGTGCGTGCTGCGCGTTGAGCTCGTTTTGCTGCGCTTCGAGCGCGCTGAGCCGCACCTGCTCGGCGCGGTCAGCCGCCGTCTTGAAGGCGGCAATATGCTCTTCGCGTAGCTCTTCCAGCTCGTCCTCGTGCGCGCGCTTCTGCGCCGCGAGCGCGTTCCGATGCTGCTCTTCCAGCTTGCTGAGCTCGTCCGCGTGCGCCTGCGCACGCGCTGCCAGCTCCTGCGCGTGACTTTCAGTGAGCGCTTCGACGCGGCGTTCGTGTTCCTGCTGAAGCGCCGCTTGCTGCGAGGCGTGCGCTTGCTTGAGCCGCTCGATCTCGCCCGCGTGAGCCTGCCGCTGCTCCTCCGCTTCGTCCGCGTGCTGCTCCTTGAGCGCTGCAACCTCGGCGGCGCTGCGCTCTGTTAGACTCGCGATCTGCGCGCCGTGCTCGCGCTGGTTCTTCTCCAGCTCAGCGGCGTGCCGCTGCTCGAGCGATTCGAGCGCAGAGCTGTGGTCGCGTTGTGCAGCCGTCAGCCGCGCCTCGTGCACTTGGTTCAGAGCATCGACCTGCGACGCATGCTCGCGCGCAGCGTTCTCGGTGCTCTGCTGGTGCTCGTGCCTCAGCGCAGCGATCTGTGAAGCATGCTCCTGCGCGGCGCTCTCCGCGCTCGCCTGGTGCTCCTGCTTCAGCGTCTCGACCTGCGACGCATGCTCGCGACCTGTTTCAGCGAGCAGCTCGGCGTGCTCGCTGCGCGCCTTTTCTAGCTGTGCATTGTGCTCACGGCGCGCCTTGGCGTTCGCGTCGCTGTGCTCGGTCTTCAGCGCTTCGATCAATGAGGCGTGCTCAGCGTCCCGCGCATCGTTCTGCGAAGCGTGCTCGCGCTGCGTTTGCTCGAGCAGGCTCGCGTGCTCTGACTTCAAATTTTGGGTCTGCGAAGCGTGCTCGCGCCGCGCCGACGCGATGGCATCGGCATGTTCCGACTTGAGCGACTCGGTTTGCCCCGCGTGCTCGCGCCGCGTCTGCTCGAGCAGGCTCGCATGCTGAAGCTCGAGCGCCGTGCGCTCACCTTCATGCTTTTGCTGCGCGGCCTCGCGGTCGCTCACGTGCTCCTGTCGTACCGCCGCCAAGTGACCTGCATGCTCGTGCTTCAGGTCGGTGACCTTCGACTCGTAGCCCTGCTGGAGCGCCGACTCTTGCGACGAGTGCTTCTGTTCGAGTGTCTCGATCTGAGCCGCGTGCTCACCGCGCATCTGCGAGAGCGCCGAGCTGTGCTCGGTCCGCAAGCGCTCGACTTCCTGCGTGTGCAGCGCGTCGCGTTCCTCGGCGTCTGCTTGACGCGCCATGCGCAGCTCGTCCAGCGCGGTGCTGAGGTCGCGCACCTTGAGCTCGTTGCGCTCTGCGCGCGCTTTAGCATCCTCGACGCGCTTGCGCGCGGCTTCTTTGTCCGCGGTCAGCGCAACCACCAGCTCCGACTTCTTCTCCAGCTCACGCTGCAAGTCCGAGCCCTTTTCTCTGGTGTCCTGCAGCTCACGCTCCACAGCCAAACCGCGGTCGCTCACCTCGATCATCTGCTTGTCGCGCGCAGTGACTTGATCGCGCAGCTCGAGCAACTCTCGATCTTTGCGGTTCAGCTGCTCGCGCAGATCGAGCAGCTCACGGCTCGATGCACCGCCGGTGCGCTTCGCCGCGTCCAACGAACGCTCGGCGCTCCCCGCACGTTGCTCGGCCGCCGACGCGCGCCGCTCCGACGCTTGAACCTTCTCCTCCGCAGCGATCAGCTCGCGACGGTAGCGCTCGATCTCCGCCGCGTGCGCAGCGGCTTGAGCGGCAGATTCCCCGACGGGAGGCGCCGACGTACGCATCAACGGCCGCAGCGAGATGCGACCGGTCGAGTTGCCGTCCATGCTCGCGCCCACTTCTTCCGCGTGCGGTCGCCATGATGGTGCGCGCGACGAAGGCGGCACCGACAGCGATCCGTTCGCAGCCATCGGCGGCGCCGAATGCGAACCGTTGGCAGCCATTGGCGGAGAAGACAACAAGCTCGCAGGCATCGAAGACTGGCGCCTCGGCGCGACCGACTTCGCCGCCGACTCGACGGCAGCCTCTGCTGCCATGGCGTCGAGCGCGGAATCTGCCACAGCATCGAGCTCAGCGTCGTGTGTGACGTCGAGCTGCTGTGCTTCGACCACGTCAGAGTCACCCCCTGCCTGCGCGGCGAGCGCTGCGTCTTCAGCTTGTGCTTCGACCACGCCGCTTGCTTCACTCGTGTCATCGGAGACGACGACCACGTCTTCATCCGAGACGGAGAACGCCTCTTCGATGTCGATTGCGGCCGCTTCGGCCTCGCTCATCGAGCTGTCTGCCTCAGCGCTCGCTGGCACGAACGTACGGATCCGGTCGAGTAAATCAGCGAATGCGATGGGCTTGCGTACGTACTCGTCCGCGCGTGTGCGCAGCTTCTTGTGCTGCTCGAAGGTCTCTTGATCGACTTCGCTCGACATGATCACGAGCGGCACGTGCTCGAGCTCCGTCATCTTCTTGATCTTCTTGCAGACCAAAAAGCCATTCATGCCGGGAAGCTCGATCGTCAGCAGAATCAAAGACGGAGGATGCGCCGACGCCAATTCCAAGCCCGCGGGTCCGTCCACAGCGACGTCCACGTCGAGGCCCATGCGTTCAAGATTCTGCTTTACTTCCTTCGCGAACGCGGCGTCACTTTCGAAAACCAGAACGCGCTGACTCATCCGGTTCCTCCGGTGCCCAAACACGCGGCACAGACTCAACCTATCGAAATTCGAGGATAGGTGCCCGGATTCGGGGGTGTCAACGGAGCCAGACGAACTCGCACGGAAACAGGCGTGCACACTCGCTGTGCTGGGCCGTGAGGCCGTAGTCAGCGATCTACGTCAGTCATCAAACATCAGTGCACAAGGTCGCTAGTGCGGAAAACGCGCTGTCGCGACCAGCTGAAGGAGCAGGCGTTCATCCAGGTCTCCCGTGAACGCGTAGACGACACCATCGTCCTGCATGATCGGGACCGTGTAGCCCTGTAGCTTGCGGTACGGAACTTCACGACCAGACACGCTGATCTTCATCACACCATTATCGGAGCTCAGCACCTGGTCGATCGGGTGCGTCGGCTTGAACGCAACCACCGTCAGCTGACTGTCGCCGACGCGGTAGTAGAGTCGTGCAGCGAGGTTATTGCCGACCTGCGCCATGCGTGCGCCTTCGAAGTGCACGCGCGGTTCTGCGAACTCCACACCGCGCACGCGGAACGCGACCTTGTCGCGGAACCAGCTGGTCGCTTGCTCGGGAGCCGCCGTTGAAATCTCGACGGGCAGATGATCCTTGTGCCGGTCTACGACCTCACGCACGACGTCCATCGGGTTGGTGTTCACAACGCTCGCGAGCGACTTCGTCGGACCGCGATCCGTGTTGACCACCGCGCCCAACACCAGCAACACCGAAGCCGCGACGCTGAGCGCCGTGGCCCAGACATGACTGGTCGGTCGTGCTTCGGCGTTGATCTCGATCGGAACGGTAGATAAAGCCTCTTCGATGCGCGCGCGCAGATGCGCTGGCGCAGTCGCCGGGGCGAGTTGTCTGTGGATCTCCAGCTTCAGCGAACCGACGAACGTACGTTGCGATGCGCACGGAGAACAGCCCACGAGGTGAGCCTCGAGCTCCAGCTCGGCGGTAGGTTCCAGCTCGCTGTCGACAAACGCTGACAAATGTCTTTGGACTACGCGACAGTCCATTACGCCTGACTCCTCTCGCGACGATACTTCGCGAGCATGATCGGTTGTGCTTCTTGCTGAGCGGTGGCGTCTTGATTTGCAGCGTGCGCGGCAAACAAGCCGAGTGCTTCAGCCTGATCAGACAGTCGTTCCTGGAGCGCTTTTCGCGCACGATGCAGTCGCGACATGACGGTGCCGATGGGGCAGCCGATGACTTCAGCGATTTCCTTGTAACTGAGCTCTTCGACGTCGGCCAAAATCACCACGGTCTGATGATCCTCCGGCAGTTTGGCGAGCGCCGCCTGGATTTCTTGCGCCAACAGCGGCGCGATGGCCGCGCCGTGTGGGTCTAACAGCGCTTGCAGCGGTCCTCTTCCCAACGTGGACTCAGTCGCCGGCTCGTGGCTCATTGCCTCACCCGCCGACACCTCTTTAACGTTGCGCCGGTACTTATTGACGAAGCTGTTGAACTGAATGCGCAGCAGCCACGCCTTCAAGTTCGTCCCGCGCTCGAATCGCTCGTAAAAACGGAGCGCGCGCACGAATGTGTCTTGGACGAGGTCCTCCGCATCCGATGGAGAGCGCGTAAGCCGTAAGGCATGCGCATATAGGCTGTCGAGGTGGACCAACGCCTCCGCCTCAAACTCGCGCTGCTTTGCGCTTTTTCTGGGTTTTAGCCAAGACATGAGAGCCTGCTTGTTTCCGCAACAGCCTACCCCTGGATTCTATTCCGGGCACGCTCCGCGGGACTTGGCACGTGTCAGAGTTGCGACCCCATTTGGCGACAATGGCACCAACCCGCCGTAGGTTGCCAACTGGGCTGAGAACTGCACCATCAAGTAGCAGTCATGACGTGGGCGGAGGAACAAACGGATCGGCTCGCTCGCTGCTTGAGCAGCATCAGCGACGCCTCCGTACGCACCACATACCTCCGGCACACACTGTTAGAGCTGACGATCGATCAAGTAGTGGAGCTGCTGGTCGTTGCGCACGCGTACGCGGAGACACGCAGCGCTCGCCATCGCACGCTGCTCGGGTCGTTGTCGCTCGCGCTCGCGCACCCGAGCTGTGAGCCGCTGCGCCGTCAGGCTGCGGCATTGCTCATGGCGCGTGAAGAACGACAGCTGGCGCGCAGCCTGTCTGACAGTCCCGGTCCGCTCGCCGAGGACGCGCAGCGCGTGCCGGACTTCGGCATGGGCCGCCCGGTCACGTTGGGTGAGCGCAAGAGCCTCGCGCGGCGCAACGATCGTGATTGGATCGCCCGCGTAATCCGCGATCCCCATCCCGACGTGATGAAGATCTTGCTGCTGAACCCGCGCTTGACGGAGACCGACGTGGTGCGCCTGTGCGCGCGCCGACCAGTCGCGGGCGAGGTGTTGCGCGAGGTGTTCCGCTGCTCGCGTTGGATCGTGCGCTATCCGGTGAAGGTCGCGATCGCGCTCAACCCCTACACGCCGCTCGACATCGCGCTGCAGCTCGCGCCACTGCTGCGCGACCAAGACAAAAAGCGCATCTTGGACGCAGTGGATCTGCCGACCGAGCTGCGCGATGCCTGCAAAGCGCGCAGCCGTCATCCGGATGCCCTGCACTAAGAAACTTCGTCGAGCACGCTCGCCAGCTCCATCTGACGCAGCCGATCTCGCAGCGTCGAGCGCGGAATGCCGAGCGCACGCGCAGCGGCCGCCTGATTGCCGGAGCACTCGTCCAACGCGCGCCGAATCATCTCAGAAGTCACTTCGCGCACGCCACTCCCTCCACCGACGCGCGCCAGCGCCCGTTCGATATCGCCCAGCTCTATGCAACCAGAGCTGCTAGTGGCCGCCGCGCTCAGCACGTTGCGAAGCTCGCGCACGTTGCCTGGCCACTCATGCGTGAGCAGACGTTGCAGTGCGTCGCGCGCCAGCTCCCGCGGACCGAGCTCGCGCGCGATCTCACTCAAGAAGCGCTTGACCAGCGCGCGCAGGTCTTCCGGGCGTACTCGCAATGACGGCACCTGAAGCACAACGCGCGCGATCCGGTAGAACAGATCTTGGCGGAACGTGCCGTCCGCCACCATCAGCCGCAGGTCGCGGTGCGTCGCACAAACCAATCGCACATCCACGCGCACCGGGAGCTCGCTGCCGACGCGGCGGATCTCACCGGTCTCCAGCACACGCAGTAAACGCGCTTGTTGCTCGAGCGGCAGCTCGCCGACTTCGTCCAAAAACAATGTGCCTCCCTGCGCTTGCTCGAACACGCCGCGGTGCCGGTTGGCTGCGCCGGTGAACGCGCCACGCTCGTGCCCGAACAACTGCGATTCGACCAGCTCGCGTGTGAGCCCGCCCGCGTTCACGGCGACAAACGGCTGGCCGCGACGCTCGCTGCGCTCGTGCAGCGCGAGCGCGATGCCTTCTTTACCTGTGCCGCTCTCACCGACGATCAACACGGGCCAGACCAAGCTCGCCACGCGCCGCACTTCACCGAGCACCTCGAGCATGGACGATGACTCGGCCACCATGCGCGGCGCCGAACACCCGTCGTCGTCTTGATGTGCGACCAGCTGGAGCTCCGTGCGGCCGATGCGAATGCGAGTGCCTTCGGTCACGAGCGCAGAGTGCACGCGCACACCGTTTACGAACGTGCCGTTCTTACTCCCGAGGTCGCGCGCGAGCAAACCTGCTTCGCACGGCTCCAAACGCAGGTGACGCTCGCTCACTGCGCTATCGCTCAAGCGCACGTCGTTGTCCGTAGAGCGGCCGAAGTGCACAGGCAGATCAGCCAGTTGAACGCGCCGCGCATCACTCGCACGGCCGATCACGACTTGCAGCTGCGACGGCACACAGCTCGGGTACGCCAACACGTCGGTGCCAGCATCGCCGAGCGACTTTGCAACATGCACCTGCGCAACGCAGCGCAGCTCGTGATCGCGGCCGAGCGGGACGGCACGGCCCAGCGGCAGCGGATATTCCACCACGCGTTGGCGCCTACCTGCCGAGACATCGAACGCGATCACGTTGCCGCGGCGCCTGAGCAACAAGAAGTGCCGCTCCGCCAGCTCAGGATCTTCTATGGCGACATCACAGTTCCAGGCGCGGCCGATTTCGAGGGTCCGCGCGCCGAGTGCGTAGCGAGCTACAAGCTGGCCAGCGCGATAAAGCTCGAGCATTTCCATGCCCCAGCATCGGCTCCCACCTTCAGCAGTTGTTCCCCACATCCCGGACGATCCTACGGCTTGAATCGCGCAGCACGCACGGCTAAGGTCGCCGCGTGTCGACCCAGCTGCGCCGAACTCCGCTCTACGATTCACATCGCGCATTGGGCGCCCGCCTGGTCGAGTACGCGGGCTGGGAGATGCCCGTCCAGTACAGCGGCGTCACCGAGGAGCACCATGCGACGCGCAACGCGCTGGGGCTGTTCGACGTCTCGCACATGGGCGAGCTGTATCTCGAAGGCCCAGGTGCCGCGGCTTGTTTGAACGAGCTGATCAGCAACGACATCGGAAAGCTCGCGCCGGGGCGCGCACTCTACACGGTCGCGTGTAACGCAGCGGGCACGATCTTGGACGACTTGATCGTGTATCGCGTGGAGCCCGAGCAGTTCCTCGTGGTGTGCAACGCGGCCAACCTAGACAAGATGCACGCGCACTTCAGCGAGCATACGCCACGTGGTCATGGTCATGGACAGACCGAGTACTCGAATCGCTCGGACACTACCGCTCTGCTCGCGCTGCAAGGGCCACGCGCCGCAGAGCTCGTGCAGATCTTGGGCGCTGTCGAGCTCAGCGCGCTGCCGCGCTTCGGTGTCGTTCGCGGCACCCTCGCAGGCGTTGAAATCCTGGCTGCACGCACCGGCTACACCGGAGAGGACGGCTATGAGCTGTTCTGCGCGTCGGATCGAGCCGCGAGCTTGTGGCAATCGCTCATGGACGGCGGTGCTAAGCTCGGGATCAAACCGATCGGTCTCGCCGCTCGCGATACCTTGCGCCTCGAGGCGCGGCTCGCGCTCTATGGCAACGAGATCGACGAAACGACGACGCCGCTCGAGGCGGGACTGAGCTGGGTGGTCAAGTTCGCCAAGCCGAGCTTTCTGGGTCGCGAAGCGCTGCTCCAGCAGCGTGATCGGGGCCTGACGCGCAAGCTGGTGGGTTTCGAGATGGTCGGGCGCGGCATCGCACGCCACGGCCATGCGATCGCTAGCGCGCACGCTGGTGAGCTCGCCACGGTCGGTCACGTGACCAGCGGCGCCCCAGGACTCTCTGTCGGAAAGAACATCGGACTCGGGTATGTTCCGGTCGAGCTGGCTGAGCTCGGCACGCGCCTCGAGATCTTGATCCGAGACAAGCCGATCGAAGCCCGCGTCTGCCCGACGCCTTTCTACAAACGTTCGTGATGGGACCTTATGCCGAACTACCCTGCTGATCTGAAATACACCAAAGACCACGAGTGGGCGCGCCGCGAGGCGCAAGGTATCCGCGTCGGCATCACCGAATTCGCCGTGGAGCAGCTCGGGGACGTGACCCTGGTCGATCTGCCGGCCGTCGGCACCAAGCTCAAGGCGGGCGCGCACTTCGGCGACATCGAGTCAGTGAAAGCCGTGAGCGAGCTGTTCGCGCCGCTCAGTGGCACCGTGCTCGAAGTCAACGCCGAGCTCAACGATCATCCGGAGCGCGTGAATGAAACGCCGTACGAAAAGGGCTGGATGTTGCTGATCGCGCCCGACGTGCCTGCAGACTACGACAAGCTGTTGGACGCTGCGGCGTACCAGAAGCTTCTGGATGAGCAGACCCACTGACGTCCTCGGGACGGCGCCGGTCGCGACGCACCCGCTTGGAACAGCGCATTTGAGCCCGCTTTGAATCCCCACGGGACAACGGCGAAACCCAAGAGCCGCAAGCAGCGCGTACTGGTGCTCGTGCAGGTCGCTCTGACCGTCGGTGCATTCGGTTACCTCTTCCATATCTCTGACCCTGCAGCGCTCGCGCGCACGTTCCAAGACGCACCGCTCTGGACGCTGCCAGCTGCAGTGTTCGTATTGCTTGGGGTGATCCTCGCGGGAACGCTGCGTTGGAGCTTGTTGATGACGAGCTACGGCGCGCAGCGCACGCCGCCGATCACGTACCTGTATCGGCTGCAGCTGATCGGGCTGTTCTACAACATGATGCCGGGCGCGGTTGGAGGCGATGTGCTGCGCGGCATCGTCTCGCGGCACGCATTCGGCCCTCAGGGCATGAGCGCGGGGCTCGTCGTCGTGCTGGTCGAGCGTGTGTTCGGCCTGCTCGCGCTGATCCTGCTCGTAGTCAGCGTGCTCTCGTTCCATCCGGTGAGCGGTCTGCAGCTCGCACCCTGGATGCTCGCGATCGGCGTGTTGGGCTGCGTCGGATCTCTGACCGGCATCGCGATCGGCCGCAAGCTCGCGCCGCGCTTACCTCGCTTACTCGCTCAGCGCGCCGCAGAGCTGCCGGAGATCAAGCGCCCCGGCGCGTTCGTGCTGGCGCTGTTCATGTCGCTCGCGAACCAGACCATGGTCGGGCTGATGGGCCACATGACTGTGCGTCCGCTCGCCCCGCAGGTCACGGTGCTCGACTCGCTCGTGATCTCACCGCTCGCCTTTGCCGCGGTGTTTTTTCCGCTGACTGTCGCAGGCGCGGGCACGCGCGATTCGCTGATGGTGGCGTTCTACGGCGCGCTGGGCGTAACGCGTGAGCAAGCGCTGCTGGCGTCGCTAGAGATCCTGGCAGCGTACCTCATCCTCGCAGCTATCGGCGGCGCGCTCAGCTTGGTTACGCCGCTGACAGAGGCGCAGTCCGAAGCGACCGAGCCCACGCCAGCGCCGACCTGATCACGGAGCGACGACTTCTGCGCTGCAAGGCAGTGCAACCGTGGATGAGTTGCCGGTCACGCACTTGAAGAAGGACGCGAAGTACTGTTCGAGGTCCTGTTGCGCAGCCTTGCGCGGATTGTCGAACGGCTCGGTCGCGTCCAGCGACACGAACGGAGGACGCACGGGCGTCTGGTAGTCTCGCTGCCCGCGATCTGTGTGCAGCACGCGATGATCGGCTGGATCGTACGCGCGCACGAGCCGCGTCACTTCTCCACCCATGATCGGCACGTTGCCGTAGACAGTGTCGCCCGCAGCCGAGGGATGCCTCTCGAGCTCGCCCACGGAGCGCGCTTCGCCGCTCAGGATTTGGGCGCCCAACGACACGGCAAGCGACTCGGTCGCCAGGTTTGCGACCACCTCGTCATCCCTCGCCATCATCAGCAGCACGTTTACCGGCTGGCGCCGCAACAACGTCGCGTACGCGAGCGGCTCAGCGCGCCCCAACAGCGTCTCGAACAGGGCGAGCTCCGGCCAGAGGAACGGCGTATCGCTGTCGTAATCGATGCCAACGGCGCTGCGACCGAGCCAGCCCGCGAGCGTCTCGAACAGCGGTTGCTCTCCAGCTGCGAGCCAGAAGCCTTGCGCCACAAAGGCGCTTGCGCCCACCAAAGTCAGCGCCTGCAGCCGCGGCTCGAACGACGCGAGCATGATGCCCATGGTCGCGCCGATGTCTTCACCGACGAAGCCGAGACGCCGGATGTCCATTGTGCGCGAGAGTCCTACGCGCGCGAGCAGACCAGGCAGCTGCTCGCTCTCCAAAAAGCGCACCAGGCTCATCAGGTCGACAACGCCCTGTCGCAAGGCATCACGGATGTAGAACGGATGGAACTCGATCAACAGCGCTTGCATGTCGCGTTGACCGTAGAAGTCTCCGTCGACATCGCCGAATCGATCCGGCTCCGTCACGCCGGTGAAGCGGTTGCGCATGTCGACGCTGCCACCTTCCCCAGACTTGGCGCGCATGCCTTGAAACGGTGCGTCGATCGCGATCACAGCGATGTTGCGCGCTGCAAGCCCATCAGCGACGTGCACGGCATCGCTGCGTTCATGGCCGAGCGCATGCTGATAGATCACGAGCGGCGTCGATCCGCCGGTCCCGTCGCCCTTCGGCAGAAACAGCGTGAAGGGCACCTCTTCTTCAGGGCGCTTGACCTCCAGCGCTCCGTCTTCACGCACCCATGCGCCATGCGTCTTGGCTGTCTTCGAGAGCAGATTGGGCGAGGACAGCGTGCCCTGGATGATCGCGTCGAGATGGTCGTGCGGCACAGCGGCGGCGTCCTTCTCCGGATCACCGAACACTGCGTCGAGCTCTTCTTCGACGAAGGCTTCGACGTTGCTCGCGCTCGGGGCCTCGCGCGACCGCACCAAGGTGCGTGCATCCGCGAGATCCTCGTTGGCCGTCTGGACGCGGAACACCGCCATCGCGACTACGTCTGCGCGCGGCAGCATGCCCGACTTGTCGAGCGTCTCGAGCACAGGTGCGTAGCTGGCGCGCGCGCGCTGCAGTGCCGGATCGCTCAACGTCGAGGTCGCGTCGCGAACCGCAGCAAACTTCGGCGCGGGCTGCAGCGGTTGACCGCGCTTGTCCTTCACCTTGCGCGTCACGATCGCCGCATAACGACGACCCGGCGTCAGCGGATGGCCGAGCGCCGGGCGCAGCTCCAAGCGGCTCAGCTCGGGCGACCAATGCGTTTCGACGCGCACACGCTCGAATGCATCCGGCGATGCGGTGTCGGCGTCGATCAAGAAAACGCCTGCGCGAACGCCCTCGGACTCGACCGCGCTATGCGGCAGCGTGTCCCCGTCGATGGCGCCATCCAGAAAGAAATAGATCGGCGTCGCGACGCCGTAACCGTCGAGCTCCGGCAATGAGCCGTGAAGCACGCGCGCATAGTCGGTCGGCATCGTGCTGTCGGGCAGGCTGCCCAAGGCCAAACGTGCATCCTGCAGATACAGATCGTCCGGCCAAGGCACCGCGCCGAACGGCAACTTCCCGTCGCTCAGATCGAAGCGCACATGTACGCCGTCACCAACATCGCCGGCATCGGTGGGCGGCTGAAGCTCTTCGCCCATCGTCGACTCGGCGCACGCGGAGATCGCGAGGAACGTACTGATATGAAGCGTGCACAGAAAGGCGCGAGCCTTCCCCCACAACCATATGGAGCTGCGCGTGCGCGCACGTGCCGATTTGCACTCTGCATGTGCATCTGTGGCACGGCGGACACGCCTATCGAAACAACGGCGGGACCGAGTAAGCAATGGAACGACTCCGACTTACGCGATAAGTAGGCGAGAATGCTTGCATACTGCGGGCAACCCCGCAACTGCGACGCAATTGGTGTGGAGAGCACTTGCGTGGATCGAAACTTGGCTAATACTCGCGACCGAATGGCACATGGACACCGTTCCAGTGCAACTTATGTACTTTCGTGGGACTATGACACAGGTGCTCCCACATTCACGCCACGAAGCACTTGCGCTGCCCAGAGTGGTGAGCGAGACTGGTCGATAACTGACGCGAGGTCAGCGCCCGCGCTTTAGCCGAGCGGTAAGTAAGCGCCTACAGGCGGAGCACAGAGCGAAGCGCCCTAAGTTTGCGTTTGGATTTTCCAAGGCTATTGCAAGAAAATCGAGAGTCGCTGCGGGGTTACGCCGTTACGCCGCCACGTTGCGCGCTGCCACGCAACTGAACGGTGAGATGCACGCCGTTAGGATGTCTCGACCGGGCCAGCCGGAGCGTTGAGGCCAAGACATGCACACGGAAACGAGGCATCGGAGATCCGAAATGCACCGCATGACGTGGGAAGAGATCTGCAGGAACGATGAGTTCCGCGGTCGCTGGATTGCTATGGACGAATGTCAGTTCGACGAAGCTACCGGTCGCGCCACTGAGGGTCTGGTTGTGGATGCGGATGACGACCTCGCCGAGCTCTGTTCGCGTATACGCGAGTCAGAGCGCACGAACTGTTCGATCCTGTTCGCTGGCGATGAACACACGAGCTACCGCCGCAGCGTGCCGCGAGTTTCAATCAACTGAGCGCGCCTTATCCGAGAGTTAGCTCGGAAACGATGTCAGTTGCGATGCTGCGAGCCTTGTCCACCTCACTCGCAGCCAAGCTGACAGCTCCGACAACAGCGTGACCACCGCCGCCAAAACGCGCGCAAATCGCTGAGATGTCGTGCGTCCGTGGAACGGGTGCCCAAGGGTTAGAGCCCACCGACACTTTGGCTCGCGCTGGGCCGACAGTGACAGCCACGCAGTAGCGTGACTCGGGGAACAACCAATACGGGATGAACTTGTTGTAGCGGTCGTCTCCTACGCCCGAGAGATCGAAGAACACGACTCCGTCGCGCAGCACCGCACGTTCTTTGATCACTTCGCAGTTTTGCTGGTGCCGCGCATGCAGTGGCTTGAACAACGCTTCGACGCTCGGATCTTCAGCGATCACGTGCAGCGGCTCGCCCGCCGCTAAGCGCTCGATGCGCGGCACGATGAACGCGTCGTTGCCGTGCGATTCGATCACTGTCATCAACTGAAGTGCAGGGGCAGCGAGCGCTACTGCTGTCTCCGCATCGGGGAAACCTGCGGTGTCGATCAAGTGCGCCCAGTGGATCAGCTCGCTCGCTGCGCTCAAGTCCAGCGCGAAGCGCTCGCGCGCGGTGTCTGCGATCAGCTTGGTGCACGAACCGTAGTGCGGATCGTAGAACTTGGTGCCCGAACGATCGCGCGCGAAGTGCTCGTGCTCTGCGTCGCCGACCAACCCAGTCAGATGGTGATCGAACCACCAGTGCAGCTTGTCGGACGTGCTGTAGCGGAAATCCACGACGGCGTTGAGCTCGCCGTCCAAGCTCTTGTCGGGCACGTGCGAGCCACCCGGCTGATGGTCGAGCCCGAAGTAGCGGAACTTCAGCTCACCGCCGAGCTGGTGTCGCAAGAGCTGTGTGAGCAGCGCGGCAGAGGCCATGCCGTCGAAGCAGTGCCCGTGGTAACCGATCGAGATCTGTTTCGTCATGGCTGTGTTCGCTGTACTGGGTTCAGTGTGTCTGCGCTGGCCGCTTGCTGGCGAGTGGCGGAGCGACCACTGCTGCGAGATTTAGCAGGAAGCGCTCGTCAGAGAGATATTCCGCTCGCGAAAGGCCGAGGCGCGCTTCGAGATGGCGCGCTAGTTTCGCGAATAAGTCGTGGCGCACGTCGAGCGGCAGCCCTTCGCGGCGTGCGATCAAGCTCAGCAGCGCGTCACGCTCCGGAGCCGTGAGCGCACGCGCGGCGCTTTGCCATGCGTCACCCGGCGGCAGCAGGCTTGCACGCTCCTGCTCGCCCAGGATGTCCTTCAAGCGCGCGCCACGCTGCACACGCACGACGAGCGTGTCTGCCGCGATGTCGCCCAAGCGTCTGCCGCGCGCATCGAGCAGCGCGCTCACCCCCCCGAGCAAATACCCACCGGGCAGAATGTCGACGATGCGCATGAGATTTCGGAGCGCCGCCTGCCCGAAGCTGATCTCCAGGCCGTGACGCGTGAGCACGCGCGTGCCGACGACGCGTTTGCCGACAGTCTGCCCGTGCCAGCGCCACTCGAGCACCACCGCATACCCCCACTGGATCGCGAACAGCGCCACGAAATACAGGGCGCGCGCGAAGCCAGCGAGCACCACGCCAAACGCCGCACATGTCAGCGCCGCAAGCCCCACCAGCGTGGACATCACCAGGATGTCGATCAGCACGCCGAGCGCGCGCGCCGTGAGCCCGGCGAGCTCGTGCTCGAAGGCCACGTTTTCAGGCGTGCGTACGGTGTGAACATCGCGCATGCAGACTGACCTCGGATGCCGGGAGGTTCCCCATTATACCCCCGCTTTGCGCGATAATCGGGCGATGGGCGATCTGGACGTCAATCGCTATGTGGCGCAGCGCAGCCCTGACTGGAACCGGCTCGAGGCCGTGCTCGGCCAGATCGAGCGCGATGGCTTGAGCAAGCTCTCGCTGCCCGAGGCGAGACACTTCGCGCGTTTATATCGGCGTGTCTCGAGCGATCTGGTGTTGGCCCGCAGCTTGCCGCTGCAGGCGACGCTGCTCACTTACCTCAATCAGCTCGTAGCGCGCGCGTATTCGGTCATGCACGCCCATGCACCTGCGCGGCGCAGCAGCTTGCGGCGCTTCTTCGCGTTGGAGTTTCCACGGAGGTTTCGCCGCGAAGGACGGCTGATCGCGCTGGCCGCGGCGATCATGCTTGCGGGCGGGCTGACTGGAGCGCTGTGTGTGGCGCGCGATCCGTTCGCGCTGGGCGCGCTGATCCCGCCTGATCATCAGGCGTTTACTCCCTCCGAACGCGTGCATCGCGAGGCCGAGAGCGCGGCTCGATCGCTAGGTGACGACGCGGCGGCGTTCTCCGGTTGGCTGTTCACGCACAACATGGACGTGTCGCTGCTGGTCTTCGCCCTCGGGCTTACGTTCGGGCTCGGAACGCTGTCGCTGCTGTTCTTCAACGGCGTGCCGCTGGGCGCGCTCGCGATGCAGTACCACGCAGAGGGTCAGGACCTGTTCTTTTGGGCGTGGATACTTCCGCACGGCATCACCGAGCTGACCGTCGTGTGCATTGCAGGAGGCGCTGGTTTTATGATCGCCCGCGGGCTCTGGCTGCCCGGCCGCCGCGCGCGCGTGAGCGCAGTGGCCGCCGAAGCGCGCGAGGCTACGCAGCTCATGCTCGGCGCCCTGCCCTTGCTCGCGATCGCCGGTGCGGTGGAAGCCAGCGTCAGCCAGATGCATCCACCGGCGCTCACCTATGCGAGCAAGCTGCTGTTTGCGCTCGGCATCGCCAGCGCGATCTTCGTGTTCCTGCTGCGTGCTGGGCGTCCGCGCCGCCGTCAGACAGCTGGCGCGGATCCCTAGCCACTCATACTCGTCAGCGAGTCGCGACCGCTCAAAACAGCTCGTCCGACTCCTCACTCGACTCCGAGGAGCTGTCGCCACCCTCGTTGCCACCGCCGCTCTCACCCCCGCTGGTCTCCTGCGAGAGCTTCGGCTCTTTGTTCTTGGCCTTGTACGCATTCCAAGGACCACCGCCGAGCTGAGCGTCGCCCAGGCCCCACTCGCCCCTCAGGATGTGGTCGCCATTGGCCGGGTCGACGACGTAGCGAAAGTAGCCATGGCCGCGCGTCTCTTGGGCGCGATTGCTGACCAATGATTTGCGCTCGATCCACTCGAACTTCATCAGGTCGCCCGTCGCCTCGCCCTGGATCCTGCCCGTGCGCATCTCCTGCTTGTACTCACCGATGACTGCGCTGCCGTTCTGAACCACGTTCATCTCGCCGTACTGGGGCGAGAAGTAGACGCCGTGAAAATTGCCGCCCTCAGGCATCTTGCCTGCGACGATCTCGGGGGCCTTGCTGCCGCAGGCGGGCGAGCTGACCAGGCCGAGCGCGAGCGCAAGCGACACAATCACGCCTCCGAAAGCTTGGCGTCGTCCTAGCCGAGGCCGTCTTTGTGGCGCAACGAGTCCGCGGTCTTTGTCACACATGCAAATCTCCATGAGTCGAGGCGCGTAACCATAGTCGAGCGTGGGAGGAACAGGCAATCTATCCGCGTGGTGGGACCCATGTGCGGAGCCGCAAGCAGTCGCAGTGTTCCCCGTACGCGTGCCCGTGCCCGTGCGCGTGCCCGTACGTGCGAGGCGTCGCGTACGGGCACGGGCACGGAATCGATGCGCGATGTACTCACACATCGAGTGAGTGTTAGCGACGCGTTCGAACGTCAAGACTACGCGTCATGCACTCGCCGACGATGTAGCGCGGGGTACGCCAACAATTGATGCTGAAGCGCGCGTCGTGCGCATCGTAATTGTGACAACGATCTCGGTTCGATATGATGGTGAACGAACACGATGAGATTCGTGCGGGGCGCGCGCCGCCGCAGTCTCGACGAGATCCTTGCTGCACAAGACACGCTTTGATACCAAACACAGGTCGCCACTGTCGACCTGTGCGCACGGCGCGCGGAGGAGTGGATGCCAGAACCGCAAATGGTGATGTTCGCAGAGGAGTTCCACCAGATCCAAGCGATCGTGGACAACCTAGTCCGCTCCTCTAATGCGAGCGTCGTGTTCATCATCGACAAGAACGGCCAGCTGATCGCTGCGTCCGGCGAGTCGGACAATATCGACACTACGTCCTTGGCTTCGCTCACGGCTGGCAATATTGCAGCCACGGGCGGCATGGCAAAGCTGATCCGAGAGCGTGAGTTCACCACGCAGTTTCATGAAGGCGAGCACGCGAACATCCACATTCAGCTCGTGGACAATCGCGTGATTCTCGTCGTCATCTTCGACAAGAAGACCAGCCTCGGGCTGGTGAGACTGCGCGTGAAGAAAGCCTGTGAAGGGCTCGGTGACATCTTCCGAGTGCTCGCAGAAAAAGCTCAAGGAAGCGGCCAGACGCCGTTTGCCGAAATCACGGACGACGACATCGATAACCTCTTCAACGACTGACTGGCAAAGGTCGCATGTCTTTTATCAACTACCTCTCGCGTGAAATTAACTGCAAGCTCGTTTATTACGGGCCTGGCCTGTGCGGTAAGACGGCGAACCTCCAGTACATCTACAACAAGACGAATCCCGGCGCGCGCGGCAAGATGATCTCGCTCGCGACCGAGACCGAGCGCACGTTGTTCTTCGATTTTCTACCGCTCGCGCTCGGTGAGATCCGTGGTTTCAAGACGCGCTTTCACCTGTACACGGTGCCTGGTCAGGTCTTCTATGATGCGAGTCGTAAACTGATCTTGAAGGGCGTCGACGGCGTGGTGTTCGTAGCCGACTCGCAGATCGCGCGTATGGAAGCGAATCTCGAGTCGATGGAGAACTTGCGCGGCAACTTGGCGGAGCAGGGATACTCGCTCGACAGCATTCCGTTCTGCCTCCAATACAACAAGCGCGACATGCCCGGCATCGCGCCCATGGAAGAGCTGCGGCAGATGCTGAACCCGAACAACGTGCCGGACTTCGAAGGCGTCGCGACCACGGGCACAGGTGTGTTCGACACGCTCAAGGCAGTCGCGAAGCTGGTGCTGACCGAGCTCCGTAAAGCCGGCGGCTGACGGTCACCACACTCAGTACGCGTGACGCTTGTGTTTGTCCGCCGCTTCGATGCGCTGTTTCACCTCGATGTGCAGGTCCTTGGCGGCGTCGCCTTTGACCTCGCACTGATCGAGCGCGCTCGTCAGCGCGACTTGTGCGAGCGCGGCGTCGCCGAGCTTGGCGTGTGCCAGCGCGCGGGTGAGCAACAGCTCTTGGCGCGCTTCACCCGCGCTGACCTCGTTGAGCGTGCGCTCTAGAATCTCCACGGCGGTGCTGAGATCCTCGCCGTGCCGAACCAACGCGAGAGCCAGCTTACGCTCCACGCCGGGCAGCGCGCCGACACCCTTCAGCACGCGTCGGTAGTACACGATCGCGTTGCCGTGATCTCCGGCAGCAAAGCTCGCGTGCGCGGCACCCAGCACTACCCGGTCTGATGCGGCGGATCCGAGCTCCTCGATCGCATCGCGAAAAGCAGCCTGCGCCGCGCGAAAAGCCCCGCACTCGAGCATGACCATCGCCTTGCGCTCCGCCAGCTCTGCAGGCGGCGCGAACAGTCGCATGCCGAGCGCGCGAGCGTAGCGTGCGCGGAGCCGAGCGGGGTCGCGTTGCGCCAAGATGCGCACGCTGTCTCGGTCAAAGGCGGCCAGCGAGCGTGCAGCCCACAGCGGCGCGAGCGCGTACAGCGCGACAAACGGCGCTGCCACCATGAACACCACCCACATCGGCTGCTCGCCGAAGTAGTAGAGAATAAAGCCCACGACCACCATCGCAGGCAGCAGCAGCTCACGGGTGGCTCCGAGCGCGAAGCCGTTCTTGTTGGATGCTCCTGACACCCGAGTAACCCTACGGTGTCTGCTGCTGTCGGGGCAACCCTCGGAGGTGTCGGGAGTCGCGGAGCTTGCGGAGCTTGCGGAGCTTGCGGAGCGAGTCCCGCATCGTCGATGTGATTAACCCTCGTTGAGGCTGCTCACGCGCTTAGCTATCGTCAAACGATGCGTTCTGCGCGCTTTTCGCGGTGGCTGATGGTGTTGTGCCTGCCCCTGTTTTGGGGTTGCGGCGATTCTTCCGAGAGCAGCACGTCGCAGCGGGCGATCAGCGGCCGCGTGCTCGATGCGCAGTCAGGAAACGGCATCGCGGAAGCGCTGGTCGAGCTCACTTCGGATGCGCTGGACCGCGCTGAAACATCGACCGACAGCGATGGGCGTTTCACGCTCGATGTCAGCGTGAGCGACGGAGTCTTGTTCGGCACGGTGAGCGCCACGCACCGAGACTACGAGCGAGCACCGGCTGCAAGCGTGTACTTCGATGCCGCGGACAACCTGATCGAGATCGAGCTGCGTCGCAAAGCGAGCAAGTAGCGTCGCGGCGACTGAACGGGTATACGCAGGCCGTGTTCACGAGGTTTTGCTGGATCTGCTGCGTTTTGTGCTTCGTGCAGATTGCGAGCGCACACGCGCCGCAGCCCGCGCTGCGCGGCATCACCATCGGACCCATCGAGTCGTCGCAACATCCGGAGCTCGGCTACGGCAGCGATGCCAGCGAAGCGCTGCTCGACGAGCTGGTGCGGCTCGGTGCAAACGCCATCTCGATCACGCCATTCGGTCGGATCTGGAGCTTGTCCAGCACGCGCATCGAGCTCGACTTCGAATGGAAGGTGGAAGACAACCGCGCGGGCATTCTGCGTCTCGCGCGCGCGGCGAAAGCGCGTGGCCTACGGGTGTTGCTGATTCCGCATCTCTGGGTCGAGACGAGCGGCTGGCGTGGTGAGATCGATCCAGGCTCGCCTGCAGCATGGGCCGCGTACCAGGCGCAATATCGCCGCTTCGTGCTGCACTGGGCAGAGGTTGCAGCTGCGGCTGACGCCGACATCTTCTCGATCGGTGTCGAGTGCAAGTCGTGGTCGGGACGCTTCGGCGCGTATTGGCTCGAGCTGATCCACGCTGTTCGCAAAGTGTTTCCGGGTGAGCTCACCTACTCGGCCAACTGGGACGAAGCCGACAACGTGCTGTTCTGGGAGCAGCTCGACTACGTCGGGATCAACGCCTTCTATCCGCTCGCGCATCATAACCAGGCCAGCTACGAGGAGTACGCTCGAGGCGCTGAAGCAGCGCTCGAACGCGCGCGCACGCTGGGCGACCTGGTTAGGAAGCCCGTGCTCTTCGTGGAGATCGGTTACACCACGCGCCCCGACGCTGCAGTGGAGCCGTGGCTCTGGCCCGACATCATGCAGGACGTGCGCGTGGACGAGTGGGAGCAAGCGCGCGCGCTTGCTGCCTTGATGGGCGCGTCTGCGACCAAGCCTTGGCTCGCCGGGGTGTTCGTGTGGCGCTACTACGCCCACCTCGACGACGTTTCACAAGAAGCCAGCTGGGGCTTCTCCCCGCACGGCAAGCTCGCAGAGCGCGTGCTCCGCAATGTATTCCGAGCGCACTGGGCGAGCGATCCGGCTACGGCCGAATGATCAGCCCGAGTCGGCTGAAGAAGTACTTGTCCAGCGCGCCACCTGCGACGCGCAGCGTCTGAGGGTTGACGCCCGGGTCGCCTGCTTCGGGATTGAGCGACATGAAGTAGCGTTGCATGCCCAGCGCCAGCTCGAACGCGAGGAGCTTGGACACGCCGAGCTGAAAGCTCGCTTCCGCCTCGATGCCGTTGCCGGACGCGTGCGGAAACCAAGCGGGCGACGAGATCTCGCCGAGCGACAGGCCGTACAGGAATGCCGCCCTCAGCTGCACCGCGATCGCACGATTGAACTGATACTTGCCGTCCGCTCCGAGGCGCAGGAACGAGTACTTGATGTCCGGTACGTCCGGATCCATGTCGCCGTTGTCGGCGACATTGAAGCCATGTTGGCCCCAGCCACCGATGACGCCCAGCTCGACCTTGTCGAGCGGAATGCGGCCGCGCAGGCCGAGGCCGAGCGCGTGTGAGCTGGTCGAAAACTTCTGCTTCTCGTCGTTCTCGGACGAGACGCCCACGAGCATCTCGGCGCGCACATCGAGACCCAGGTGCGCGAGCGCGCCGGCGCCGAAATGCGCCGCAGGATACCAGTGGCCGAGCAACGCCAGACTCGGGCTCGGCAACAAGCTGTAGCCGCGCAGGCCGGGCAGCGAATCGTTGTAGCCGAAGCTGCGCGTGCCAATGCGTGCGCCGACTGTGATGTCGAGTGCAGAAGGCCGCTGCGCCGTGGACTCATCCGAGTCAGCGTGCGTCTCCATCGCGAGCGCTTCGTTTTCGCTCTCGTCGTCGCGCGCCTGCTGCGTTCCACGCGGTGCGACGCCGGGGGGCAGCTCGTCGTCGAGCTCGGGCTCTTCGTAGCGCGGCGCAGGTTGCGGAGGCGGAGCGCGCGTCGGCGCAGGCCGCTGCGGCGCTGCAGCTATCGGCTCCTTGCGCACGGGCTCGACCACCGGCGCGGCGGGCTCCGGTGTGATCGCCTCCTCGCTCTCGCCACCGAGCGCGGGACCGATCGCCGCCCACAGCTTCTTGTTCAGCTCTTTCGAGATCGTCCACTTCGTGACCGCGGTTTTGAAGCTCGCAGACTCCATGCCGTCGCTGCCGCGATATACGCGGATGTCGATCTCGGTCTTCTTCTTCACGACTTTGGTCGTGCCCGAGATAAACGCTACAACACCGAGCTTCTTCGCGACGCGCACGCGCCCGCTCTCCGAGGTCAGATCTGCGCCTGACTTCTTGGCGGTCAGCTTCGCTTTCTTGGGCGGGATCAGCACGATGCCTTGATCCTCGAGGATCTCGACCACTGCCGAACGCGCCTTTTTGCCGCTCGCACCTTTGAAGTCCTCGACGACCACGCCGTCCTCTGCGAACGCAAAGTTTGGCAAGGCGAGCACAGCGGCCCAGATCACAAGCTGGAGACGGGCTAGACGCATCAATTACCTCCACTGGCATCGGCCACTGCTTTGACCCATGCCGAGATGCACATCGTGTCAGCGTCCTCGAGCGGCAGGCCGATCGGCATGCGTAATCCGCACGGCGGCTGCATTTCTAACTTCCGCAGCAAGAGACTCGGGGAACCATCCGTCGGAACGTAGACGTTGTTGGCTGTGCTCTTGCAAAGCTCGGAAGTAGATGACTTGTCGACCAAGCGTGTCTCTACGCCGGCCGAAACAAGATCGATCTGTAGGGCGCCGGCGCCGTGACACGCCGTGCTGGTGCTGCACTTCGCCGCCAACAGCGTCGTCATGCACTCTGGCGGTTTTGGAATCTCGCCCTGCGCGTTCATCATCGTCGCGCCGTCGAGTAGGAAATCAAACCGCTCCGGATCCTCTAGGTCGCCTGCGCAACCCCAACAACCCACGATGATGACCAACAAACATCGCCATCCTGCTCGCACGCCACATCCTTTCGTAGAGCCTGAGCGCTATAGCATGCGCAGCGCAAATATGGTCCGTCGGAGAGCTTGCCTGGCTGCCCGGGAAGGTCAAGAGCACGATGTAGGCGCAAGTAGACTACCGAAGTGTGCTTGAGTGCATGACGTACGCATGCGGATTAGCTGCCAAAACGGAGCAAGTAGCTTGCCCAGGTAAGGCCAGCACCGACGCCAGCGACAGCGACATCGTCTTGCTTTGTCCACTCTTCCCAGCGCATCGACAGCACCGTCGACGAGCCAGCGGCGCCCGTGTTGCCGTATGCGTCGAGATTATAGAAGTGACGATCGCGTGGAACCTTAGCGGCGCTACAGACGCTTTCAAGCATGCGTAGGTTGGCTTGGTGTCCAACGAAAGAAAAGTGCCGATCGGCTACGGCAAACTCCTTCCGCAGCTTCTGCACCATGCCAGTCATCGCTTTGATCGCAAACTTGTGAACGCTCTGTCCGTCCTGGTGGAAAAAGCCCAAGCGCTGGACGACGACTTTGTCGTGCGCGGCCGGGTTCGACTGGAGCGTGTTGCCGAGTATTTGTGCACGGCTCGGAACGCGCGTGGACACCACAGCTGCGCTAGCAGCATCGCCCCACAGCACCGCGGCTGTGCGGTCGCGATAGTCCACTGTCACGGAGAGTGTGTCTGGCGTGACGATGAGCACGTACTCGGGCAGGCGCGCCGGGTCCATCAACGAAAACAAATACAGCGGCGCAAAGAAGCTGGTGCACGCGGACGTGATGTCGAACACGGGCGCTTCGATCTGTAGCTGGTGCGCGATCACAGCAGCCTGCGCTGGCGTAACGAAGTCGTTTGCAGATCCACCCGCGACCACCATGCCGATCGCCGAGGCATCGATGCCTGCACGCGCGAGGGCCATGCGTGCAGCACGCGCTCCGAGCTCTGCCTGCGTAATCGTTCGCGCTTCCATCGCCGCACGCGGGTCGCTGTTCTTCGTATGCTTGATGTAATCGAGCGACATTACAGTCCGGCGTGACCGGATGCCGACGCGCTCCATGATCCAAGCGTCGGTCGTGCCGATATCCAGGTCCTCGAGGAACTGGTTGGTGATTTCGTTGTCGGGGTGGCAGTGCCCCAGACCATGTAGGTAGAACGTCACCGGACCTCCATACTTTCCGTATTCAGGGATTGCCCTGCGCTGCGTCAGCGCCTTCCCCGTCACGTCCTGACGAAGAAAGCTATTCTTGCTCCAGCTTGGTAGTACACCGATCTGATGTGGGGAACTATCAGAGTTCTCATGACCCACGGCGAACCCGCGCAGCCGGTGCGCCCGATGCACTGTATGAAAAGTCGGCTACGCTAAGGGAATCTATGCCCTCCGGAGGGTGCTGCGATGTCGAGCATGTATCGAGCGTTGACAGTCCTGACTGCTGCGATCCTGGGCGCTTGCGCTGAGCGACCAGCGCCCGCGATACATTACGGCGGGGACACCCGGTCCTATGCACTCGCTGAAGCGCGCGCGGGCGCGCGCTCGCTCGACATCGAGGCGGCCAAGCGTCATCCGAACGCGCAGCCGCGGGTGCGCCCTGAGTACCCGGAGCATGCGCCGCCGCCCTTACCTGCCGGTCAGAGCCTGCCTGCGCCGCTGCACATCACACGCCGGTCCGCGCCGGCACCAGCGCCGAACCAAGTCGTGGTGGAGCGGGCCGTCTACGAAGACTCGGGGTATCGCTATCGCCCTTGGTACAGCTATGGATACAGCTACCGTCGTCCTTGGGCGGGCGCTGGCGGCGGCTGGGATCCGTACGGCTACGGCTACGGATACGGCGGCCCCTCCTACTCCTCCCATGCTCGCTATGGATACGGTTACGGTATCGGGCTTGGCATCAGCGCTCCGCTCTGGGGATCGCGACATCTCGGCTACCCGAGCTACGGCCGAGCGCACCGGCTCGGCTGGGACGGCCCTCGTCACCACCATCACAGCTGGGGTCTCCGCGGAGGTTTCGGGGGCTTCGGCCGTGGCGGATCCGGTCATGTTCGGTCGGTGTCGGGTCGGCGACGTTAGCCCCCTTCCTTCGGGCGCATTTTGAACGAGGTCTTGGTGGAGCGATCAAAGACGCGCTCGCACCGGCATGACGGAACGGACCCAGCCAGCCCAGATGCTGTCGATCGGCGCGCTCGCGCGGGCGATCGGCATTCCAGTCGAGACGCTGCGAACGTGGGAGCGCCGTTACGGCACGCCCCAGGCAGAGCGCACACAGTCGGGCCATCGACGCTATTCGATGGACACGCTGCAGAAGCTGCGACTGGTGCGTACCGCGATCCAAGCGGGTCACCGGGCATCGCTCGTCGTCGGCGCCACCGAAGCTGCCCTGCGCGAGCTGATCGAGACGCTGCCTGACGGCACATTCGAACCGGCGCCTACTCACGAGCCGGCAGTCGGCGGTGATGACGCATGGCACCGCGCAAGCATCCAGCGCTGCATCGAGCTGATGCGAGGCTTCGACGGTCGCGCCCTGGATCGCGAGCTGACGTCTGGTTTGGCTGCGCTCGGCGCATTGCGCTTCATGGAGCTGCGTGTCGCGCCGTTGCTCGACGAGGTCGGCGAACGCTGGAGCACCGGCGATCTCGGCGTGCGTCACGAGCACTTTGCGAGCGAGCGCATCCAGGATTTTTTGGTGCGGCAGTGGCGGCCTCTGAGCGATGCAGCGACAGGTCCAGTATGCGTGTGTGCAACGCCATCCGGCGAGTTGCACACGCTCGGCCTTCAGATGGCGGCATACACGCTCGCGCTCAACAACGTGCGCGTGATCTACTTGGGCGCGAACCTGCCAGCGGACGAGCTGGCGAATGCGGTCCAGCACCACGACGCGCGGCTTGCGCTCTTGAGCGCTGCGCGTGGAACGCACTCGAACGCGCTGCGGGAGCACTGCGACGTACTGCGCGCCACGTTGGGAGACGAGGTGTCGATCCTCGTTGGCGGGGGTGGTTTTGCGGACATTCCTGCCGCCGCCGTGGGCTTCCACAGCCTACGAGCCCTCAATGCCTGGGCCCAGAGCTTGCTCGCCCGGGGGTGAAGACTCGCGGTATACAGAACCTGTTCAAAACCGGTTCAAGACCATTGCTGGCGGCGGTCCGGCGCGTCTATACGGTTCATTACCTGTTCAACGGCAGATTTCCCGAGGTGGAGCCGATGCAGATCATGGACCGAGAGACAGTTGCCTACATGCGCCGCGTGAACACACTTCCCCCGCTCGCGCGCGCCGACGAGCTCGCCCTCGCGAAGCGCTACATCACGGGCGACACCGCCGCTGGGCAGCAGATCATCACCGCGAACTTGCGCCACGTTGTACCGATCGCGCTGCGCTATAGGCGCTACGGCATGCCGGTCGGCGAACTGATCGCCGAAGGCAATCTCGCGCTGCTGCGTGCGCTCGCAGGCTTCGAGCCAGAGCGCGCGCTGCGCTTCGCGACCTACGCGAACTACTGGATCCGTGCCGATATCCTCGCGCTCATCCTGCGGCAACGCAGCATGGTGGGCGGTGGTCGCGGCCACTTGCGTCCAAAGTATTTCTTCAGGCTGCGGCGCGAGCACGCGCGGTTGACCACGCAGCTTGGCGATGTGGTGAAAGTGCAGGAAGAGCTCGCGACGCGTTGGCAGCTCGCGCCTCACGAGCTGAGCGAAATCCTCGACCGCCTCGAGCGACCCGATGCCTCGGTTGAAGCACCGATTACGCAAGGTGCGCGCGTCTCTGTGGGTGATTGCCTCGCTTCGTCCGAGCGATCGCAAGAAGAGCTCTTAGCGCGTGATCGAACGCAGACCGATCTGCGATCTGCGGTGAAAGTCGCCGCTGCCGATCTCGACCCGCGTGAACGCTTTATTCTCGAGCATCGGCTCATGGCGGATCCCGAGTCGGAATACTCGCTGGTCAGGATCGGCGAGATGTTCGGCGTTTCACGCGAACGCGCACGCCAACTGGAGTCCCGAGTCAAAGACAAGCTGCGTGAAAAGCTCGCCGACTTGCTGGGGCCGAGTGAGGTCATGGCACACCTCAGTGCTGCATAAGCGGCGCTCGATCATCCGGATTAAAGGGCGGGCCCGCGAAGTATGCTAAAGCTGCAGACTGCTACGCGCTTTGAGCACGTAGCGCCCTCGGCTCCACGCATCAAGAATGGCAAGAAAAGCAGATACCCTCGCCGAAGAATCGCGCCGCGCGATGCTTGCGGTCGTGCAAATCCACGCGTACGGCTTCAACCACGCTGCAATCGGATCGATCCTAGACCCTCGCTTCCTGGAGCCTCAGACGTGGCGCGGGTCGGGGTTCTTGATCCGCGTCAATGGTAAGGACGGCTACGTCCTGACCAACGCGCACGTGGTTCGAAATGCCACGAGTCTGCAGGTCATGTCGCTCATGACCAGTGAGGAGATGTTCCCCGCCGACGTGGTGAGCATGGTGTCCTCGCTGGACCCGGACGTGGCCTTGGTAAAACTCACGGATGGCGCGCTCGATCACCTACGCGGCCTGTGCGATGGCCACGTTCCAGAGCTTGCTTTCGGCGACTCGGAGAACGTGCAGCGTGGAACCGAGGTGAAGGCGATCGGTTATCCGTTCGGGATGATGGAGCCCAACATCTCCGGTGGGGCGATCTCGAATTTCATCGCGGGCGATCTCGAGTCTTCCGAGCGGCTGGTCACCGATGCCGCGATCAACCCTGGCAACAGCGGTGGGCCTGCTGTGGTCCCGGGCGGACGCGCGATCGGCATCAACACTTCTGTCGTGGTGGATGCGGACAACATCGGCTTCATCACGCCGATCGAATGGGCGCGCATCTTGCTGCCGCAGATGCTGCAACAGCAGGATGCTCATCTCTCCGACATCGGCGCGATGTTGCAGCCCAACTCTGCCGCAAACGCGCGCTACCTCGGCTTGTCGCACGTCGAAGGCGTGATCGTCATGCGCGCGCATCCTGGCGGCATGCTCGACAATGCAGGGCTGCAGCACCTCGATGTAGTGGTCGCGCTCGACGGCCTGCCGATCGATCGTTTCGGAAGCCTGATGCGCGACAAGGAGATGCGTCGCCGCAACATCTACGATGCGGTGCGGCACATCCCAGTCGGTAAGCAAGTGCGGATCGACTATGTGCGCAAGGGCAAGCTCAAGAAGACCAAGACGATGGCGATTCCGGCGCCGCGCACCGATATTCCTTCGCAACCGCTGGTCGCGCGTCGGCGCTTTGTGGAGTTCCACGGGCTGATCCTGCAGGAGCTGAGCTTGGAGATCTCGAGCGCGCTGTCGGCGCAATCGGGGACTGATTTCCTTGCAGCTGTCGAAGGGCGTCCGACGGCGGAGCCGAAGCTGATCGTGACGTTCGTCATGCCCGGTTCGCTCGCCGATGATTTGTTCTTCGTTCCCGGCAGCATCATCACGCGCGTGAACGAAGTGGCCGTGTCGAGCGCGGAAGACTTCGTCAAGGCCGTGAAGACGCGTACGCGCGACTCAAAGGCAGTGCTGGAGACGCAGCTCGGTGGCTTCGGGGTGTTCCACATGGACAAGCGCGCACGCGACGCTCTGCGCGTGCAGGCACCGCCGCTGGGAGCGGCAGGCACCGGCCACCCGCTGTCGCGCTGAACGCGGCTACTTGTTTCTCGCGCTCGGCGGACGGGGAGAGATCGAGAGTTCGCCTCGGACGCCAGGACCGCCTAAGAACGCCATAGGATGAAGAGATGCTCCGCTGCTTGCACGCTGGATCGTGCGTAAAGCAGCGGAGCATTAGATCTCCCTGGCGTCCTAGGCGAACTTTTCTCTCACAACGCGGCTGACGCGGGAGCTGGTTTGAGCGGGGCGCGGCCGTCGCGCATGTCATCGCTGCGTAGTCTGCCAGCGAGATAGCGCAGCACGATCAGTCCTCCCAGCGGGAGCGCGATCGCACCGACGGCGCACACGGCGACCCAATGCTCGTAGCCGTCCGGCAAGCGCTCTACGGCGAGCAGCAGCGCGTTGTACGTGCCGTGGATGGTGATCGCGCAGGCGAGCCCACCAGGCAGCCCGATCGCGCCGCGGTCGAAGCGCCTGCGCGCCCAGAAGTAGCCGATGACACCGCCTGCAAACAAATGCATCGGGCTCGCCATGTACGCGCGCAGCACGAAGCGCACAGTGAACACGGTGAGGTTCGGTGTGTCGATCATCATCATCACGTTCTCGACGATCGCGAAGCCAGCAGCGGCATGCAGCGCGTACAAGAACCCGCCGTAGCGCGTGCCCGGCGCGAGCACCGAACGCGTCAGGAAGTACAGGCACGCCACCTTGCCGGTCTCTTCGACTGCGGCAGCCACGAGGAATGCCTCGCACAGCGTGCGCTCCGGGTCGGGCACATGCTCGATCACGTGCGCAACCCAATGCTCGGCCCACGCCATCGGCACGGACGCGAGCCCGACGGCCATCATGACCCGGTAGCGGTAGCGCGCGTGTGGCTCGCGCACGCGCCGCTCCAAGCGCTCTGCGTACCAGAGCATGAGAAACGGCGGGAGCGCGCCTATGAGTGCCGCAAGCCTGTCCAGCATGGTCGCGCGTGTGCGCAACCACGATTGTACGTCAGGCGTGCGCCACCGCGTGCAGCGGAGATTCGTATGCGCTGGAGTGACGATGCGGCAAGCGCACCGAGAACTTGGTTCCTTGTCCTACGCGTGAGGTCAATGTGATGGAGCCGCCCAGAGCGTCGACCATCTGCCGCACGAGCGACAGGCCGAGCCCGGCAGCAGGCTGCTTGCGCTGATCTCCGGGCTCGAACGGCTGGAAGATGTGGGCCTGATGCTCACGCGCAATGCCAGGCCCGGAGTCGGTGACCGTGAGCCGGCACGAACGTTCGTCGAAGCTGACGGCGACACGCACTTGCCCTTGCTCGGTCGACTTCAAGCCGTTCTCTACCAAGTGGAGTAAGATCAGCCGCACGAGCTCACGGTCCGCCTCGAGGTAACTGGCCGCTTCACTCGGCTCCAAGCACAGCTCGACGCCCTTGTCGTCCGCGTCCGGTCGCAGCTCATCGATCACTTCGGCGGCGACCTGGGCGATGTCGAGGCTCTCTGTCCGCAGGCTCAAGCGGCCACTCTGGATGCGCGCGTATTGCAGCAGGCCTTCGCACAGACCGGAGAGCCTGCCCACCGATGCGCCCATGCGGCGCACAAGCAAGTGTTTGTCGTGCGGCAACTCGCGCACCGCGCTGCGTTGCAAGCGTTCGAGCTGCAGCGCCAAGGTCGCGAGTGGCGTGCGCAACTCCTGCGAAACCAACATGAGGAAAGCGCTCTTTTGGCGATTGGCTTCTTCGGCAGTCGCGCGCGCTGTGCGCATGCTCTCGAGCGCGGCGTGCATCTCGCGCTTCTGATGTGCGACCTCGCGCGCCATCAGCTCTAGGTCCAACATCTGTGCGCTGAGCTCTTGTTGAAGCACCTGGCGCGCGCGCTTCATCGTGATCAGGTTTGCGACGCGCGCGCGCAGCTCGTCCGCGGAGAACGGCTTGAGCATGAAGTCCTGCGCCCCTTCGCGCAGCATGCGTGCGCGCAGCTCGTCGTCGCTGCGCGCGGACAGCAGCACCACCGGTGTGTCGTCAAGCTCGGGTGAGTTGCGCACGGCTTGCACGAGCTGGTCGCCGCTCATGCCCGGCATCATCAAGTCGGTGAGGATCAAGTCGGGCACGACGCGCAGCGCTTTTTCCAGGCCAGCGCGACCGTCGAGCGCAGCTTCGGTCCGATACTCCAGCGACAGCGTCTCGCAGATGAAGCGATTCATCGCCGGATTGTCTTCGACTACGAGCACCAGCGGGCGCTGCTTGTCTGCCGCCGGAGGCAGCGAAGAGTCGGAGGAATGCTCGCGCGTCCACAGCTCGTCTAACACGAGCAGGCTCGGCTCGGGAACGATCGACGACGGCCGCTCTGTGAGCGAGTCGCGCACGAGCTGTCCTTCCGGCGCACGCAAAGGAAGCTCGACGCTGAACAGCGCGCCACCTTCAGGCGCATCCGCCACGGACACGGTGCCACGATGCAGCTCGACGAAGTCGCGCGCGATCGCGAGACCGAGGCCTGCACCGCCAAACCGGCGCGTGCTGCTGTTGTCAGCTTGCTGGAAGCGCTCGAAGATCAAGCCGCGATGCTCGGGGCGAACACCGGGGCCGCTGTCCGCGACCTCGATCAGCGCCAGCTTGCCCGCTTGTTCTTTAAGGCTCACGCGGATCTGCCCGCCAGCGGGTGTGAACTTGAACGCGTTGGCGAGCAAGTTCAGAAGCACGCGCTGCATGAGCTCGGCGTCGAGCTCAGCTGCAAGCGCTTCGGGTGCTTCGACGACAAAGCGGATGCCGCGTTCGGTCGTGAGCGCATCGAAGTGCGAGGCCACGCGCCGCAGCAGCTTGGCGAGATCATTTCGCATGAAGCGCGCCTCGAGCTTACCGGCTTCCAGCCGCGAGATGTCGAGCATGTCGTTGACGTGCCGCAGTAGCGTGCGCGCGTTTCGAAGCACGAGCTCGGCGTCGCGACGCTGCTGCTCGGTCAGGTTTTCGGAGCGCAAGAGACGCTCGGTCGGACCGAGCACGAGCGTAAGCGGCGTGCGCAGCTCATGGCTGATGTTCGCGAAGAAGTGCGTCTTGAGCCGCTCCAGCTCGCGCGAGGTCTCGTACATGCCCTCGAGGCTCTCGACTGCAGCGGCCAGCTCGATTCCGCGCTGACGCGCTGCGATCACGCTGCGCATCAAGGCGAGCAAACGCGGCACGAGCCTGGGCGCGAGCAGCGCAGCAAACACCGATGCCACAGCCGCGACAGCGCGCATGCCCGCATCGAGCCAGTACCAAGTCTTCCACGTCAAAAGAACATCGAGCAGGTACGTCCCGGCGCACGCGACGATGAACACACCGATGCTCGCGGCGGCGCGCTTGAACGGCAAAGCCTTACCTGCGTGGAACAGATACGCGAGGGTCACAGCAAGCGCCAACAACGAGCATGCGATCACGCCGTTGCTGATCGCCTGCAGCAGGATCAGCTGCTCATGCCAACCGTAACATCCGCCACGTGGAGCAAATGCGCTCGACTGTGCCAGCAACCACTCGGTCATGCGGTTCCCCTCTCGCTAGGCCCCGTGAAGCTAGAAGCAAGAACTCGGCCTGACGCTCAACGTCCTCGGCCGCGTTGGGCTCACAACATGTCTCTGCACCACTTCGAACAACTGAGCACTTCGTATCGGCTTCTCGATGTAACCATGTGCATCCGGTAGTGACGCCTCGATGCGATAGCGATCGAGCCCCGAAACGACCACCGTTGGCACCAACTGCAACGCAGCGTGACCCTTGATCGCAGCATGCAACTCCCAACCATCCATCGCCGGCAGCACCAGATCGAACAGGATCAATGCCGGAGGTGAATGGCCCAGCAGATATTGCCAAGCTTGTAAGCCGTTGTCTGCGGTCTGCACCTTGTAACCGCGCTCGCTGAGTATTTCTTGCAGCTCCCGACGAAATGCGAGGTCACTGTCAACTAACAGGATGACCGTCTCAGGTGATGGTCGGTCCGTGTTAGTTCGAGCATGAGCCGCGCACAGCGGCAGGCTGATATGCAGCGTCTCGACAGTGTTAGTGTCACTTTCCGCACTCTCGGCCCAGAGTCGGCCGCCTTGCATCTCGATCAGCGCTCGCGCGAGCCGCAGTCCGCCGCGCTTGCGCGCAAAGCTCGCGCCGTTGGTCGGCTCGTAGCTATAAGACGTTAGGTCACCCAAGCCCGCGAGCTCGTGCGTAGGAAACCTCGTGCCAGTGCCGGACAGTGTCACTTGCAAGTCACCTTCCACGCGACTCACGTAGACTTCGAGTCTGCCAGCGGCGGGGGTGTTGGCGAGCGCAGCCAGGAGCAGCAACTCGAACGCTTGCGCGATGCGCTCTGGATCTGCATGCACTTGCAAGCCCGCGACTTCATCGTCGAAGCGCGCTGTCAGCTGCGATCGCCCATCGTTCTTGCGCGCGCGCTCGAGGCTGCGGCGCAACAGTATTCCAAGCTCGAGGTCCTGCATGCGCAGCTGTGCGTGGCCAGCGCGCAAGCGATTGAAGTCGATCAGCTCCTGCAGCTGTGCGTGCATGCGCCGGGACTCGTGCAGAAACCTCTCTGCTAGGCCAGCATCGGCGCGGCCACGCGCTTGCGTCGCGGCCTCGGCCAATGCTGCGAGCGGCGCTTGCAGCTCGCTTGCCAGCGCGTGCAAGAGCTCGTCCTGGTCACTGCGCGCTTCTTGTGCGAAGCGCATCAGCTCGACGTTGTCGAGCGCCAACGCGAGGCGGTGCGCCAGCTCCTCGAAGGCTTCCAGGTGACTGCGACCGTAGCGCCGGGTCGCGCGCGAGGCGCAGGTCAAGATGCCGAACAAGCGGCGGCGCGCGATCATCGGCACCACCACGACCGACTCGAAACCCAGCGCTCGCGCGCTCATGTCCTGCAGGTCGAGCAGGCGCGCCTTGCCGGTATCAACGACTTCGGTGATATCGGGCTGCAGCCAGTCGGGTTGATGCGCCCAGGTCCGCAGGTCCGCGTCGAGCGCCGCGGACTCGTGCTGCGTGCACAACACCTCGCGCAGCGCCGCCGCGGTATCCGTGCGCTCGATCACGCACGCTGTTGCGTACGCGGGTACGATCGCGCGCGCGACGTCGCGGAGCTGCGCTCCGATATCGGTGCCTTGCGCCAACACTTCGCTCGTACGACTGAGTAGGTCCGAAAGCCGACGCGCTTGGCGCGCAACACCTGCAGCGACCGCAGTGTCTCCATCGCTCGCGCGACGCGACGCGGCCTCATCAGAATCAGCATCACCATCAGCCTGTGCTGAAGGTGGAAGCGCCCCCCTGAGCGCGTATTCGAGACTGTGCAAGAGCTCCTCCGGATCGATCGGCTTACGCAGCAAGCCCACTACACCGAGCTGCGTCAGATCCCTTTGTTCGTCTACCCAACCGTCATCCCCAGTGACGAGCAGAACCGGTGCTCGTTGTGCACTCGGCCAGCGCGTCCTCATCGACAAGAGGGCCTGTCCCGTCATGTCGGGCAACCAGAAAGCCAGCACCACAGCGTCGGGTGCTGTTTCACTGTGAAGAAGCTGCAGCCCTTCGCGGCCGGTCTCCGCAGCCACCACCTCGTACTCCGCTCGGCGCAGCAGCTCGCTGATCGCATGCAAGCTGTCCTTGTCATCTTCGATGACCAGCACTCTCTTGCGAAGCATCCCAACTCCGTACCCAGGCGCTCAACGCCGCCCCCTTGCGGCCATTGAACATGTGACGTAGTGGCGCGTTGGGCACCGCGCACCGCGCCCGCCGTTATCCGACGGCAGACAGCTCGCTAGCAAAGCCAAGCAACGTCAAACATCCCCGCAGACACTTCAACCATGAAGGCAACGCGAAGCCGTAACTTCGTGTCCCCCTGCCCCAATGGCTCCAACAAAGCGACAAACCACACTACCCGATCTACAAGCCGAGTCTAGAGACACCGTCACAGTTGTCGCAGAACATCGTAGATCCGAAACAATCACAACGCCGCACGGGCGATCACTCTCCTTCGAACTAGCCAATACTCACCAGAGCATGAAGCAGCATCACTCCGACATTCACCTCCATGCCGCTACTCCGGGCGCGAGCGCTCTTCTGCGTGGCTTGCTCGCGCTCAGTCTTGTTGCCGCCATCAGCTGCACCGCGAGCAACTCGCAGCTCGTGCCGAACAAAGGCTTCGGCTCACAGCTGGGCGGACAACATGTCTTGCTCGGGCAAGTGTACCGTGGACCCGCGCGTGTGACGCGTGAGGCGCTGTTCTCGGCGCTCGAGCACGCGCGCTACGTTGTGCTCGGCGAGACGCACGACAACCGCGACCACCACCAGCGCCAAGCACAGCTCGTGCAACAGTTTCTTGCGGCGCAGCCAGGAGCTGCAGTCGCGTTCGAGATGCTCGACGAGGACGATGCCAGCGCGCTGTCGGCGCAGACCGCCAGCGAGCTCGAGCAACGCGTCGAGTGGGCCAACAGCGGTTGGCCCGACTTCGCGCTCTATCGACCTGTGTTCGACGCCGCGTTCAGCGTGCAGGCCCGCGTCGTCGCAGCGCATCCCAGCGCAGAGCATGTTCGCGCCAGCATGCGAGGCGTGGCAGAAGCCGAAGCGCGCGAGCTCCACCTCGACCAACCACTGCCAGAAGCACAGATCCAAGCACAACACGACGAGATCCGCGAAAGCCACTGCGGCCACGCGCCGGACCAGATGCTCACGGCCATGCAGCGCGCCCAAGTCTACAAAGACGCGTTCATGGCCCGAGCCATGGCCCAGACCCAAGTACCCACCGTGCTCATCGCAGGCAGAGGCCACGCAAGAAACGACCGCGCGGTCCCCTACTTCCTAAAACGCGCCGGATCCGGCGCGACGCTGAGCATCGCGTTCATCGAAGTAGTCGACAGCCGCGAAGACCCCAGCACCTACGACACGGAAGCCTTCGACTACGTCATCTTCACGCCCAGAGCCAGCAACGAAGACCCCTGCGAAAAGTTCCGCAAACAACTAGAACAAATGCGCCAACACCCCAGCGGCACCTGACGCCGCAGCTGCGAACGGCGAGAGATTTGGCACGCGATATAGGATTCGAACCTATGACCTTCGGCTCCGGAGGCCGACGCTCTATCCAGCTGAGCTAATCGCGCAAGGATGCCGGGTGTAACGCGAAGGCTGGCCGGTCCGCAAGTGTTCGGTGCTCGCGGCGGCCTTCGCTCCCCGCTGTCAGGTGCCGTTTTTTATCCGTTGGCGCGTGCTTTCGGCCTGCTCGCGCTTGTCGGGGTGCTCGTCACAGAAGGCTTGAAAGCTCTCGTCGCTGATCTCTACCGAGATGTCGCCCTCGACCCGAGCCTGGCAGCCGAGGCGCGATGTCATGCGGACGTCGAAGGCTTTGTCGAGGATGTCGAACTCTTCGTCCTGGATCTCCGAGGTCTGGTCGAAGCCGTCCACCACGTAGACGTGGCAGGTCGAACAGGCACAGACGCCGCCGCAGCGGTCGCCTTCGGGCGCACCCGCGGCGCGGGACGCTTCGAGGATGGTGGTGCCTTCTGGCACGTCCACTTCCAGGTTCTCTTTGATGAAGCGCACGATGGGCATATCAGTCTTTCATGGTCTCGCCCTCGGATCCGAGGTGCGATTCGATGCCGCGCGCATGCGCGGTCTCAAGCTCTAGCTCGTTCACTGCACGACCGGCGATCGCACGCGCAATGCTACGATCCATGCGTCTCCCCGCGAAGGGCTTGGAGATGTGGTCGAGCTCTTCGATGCGTACGTGGATCACGTTGGCGACTTCGCCGCGCACGGCTTCGCGTACGGCGGCGAGCGCGGTGCGGATCGCAGCCCCCTCGCCTGGCTCCAAGAGCGCTGCATCGACGCTCAGCGCCTTTTCGGTGGCCACACAGATCCGCTCGGCTTCGGTGCGCTCTTCCTGCAGCGCACGCGTCGCCACGTCGGTCTCGGCGTGATCGTAAGCATCGAGCAACATGCGCTCGATGTCCTCGTCGCGCAGACCGTAGCTAGGCTTCACTTCGATCTGCTGCGCGATGCCAGTGGTGAGCTCGCGGGCCGAGACTTTCAACAGGCCGTCTGCGTCCACGTCGAAGCGCACTTCGAGTCGAGCCATGCCCGCTGGCAGCGGCGGAATGCCGCGCAGCGTGAAGCGCGCGAGTGAGCGGCAATCGCTCGCCAGCTCGCGCTCACCTTGCAGCACGTGTAGCTCGAAGCCGGTCTGGTTGTCCGCGTAGGTCGTGAACACTTGCGCTGCGGACGCTGGAATGGGCGTGTTGCGCGGCAAAATCTTCTCTGCGACGCCGCCCATAGCTTCGACGCCGAGCGACAAGGGCAACACGTCGAGCAAGAGCACATCGGGCCGATCGCCCTCACCTGCGAGGAGATCCGCGTGCACCGCAGCGCCGAGCGCGACCACCTGATCGGGGTCGATGCTGCCGAGCGGCGCGCGCCCGAAGAGCTGCTCCACGTATTCGCGCACAGCGACGACACGCGTAGATCCGCCGACCAAGATCACACCGTCGAGCTCATCAGGCCGCAGGCCCGCGTCGCGCAGCGCACGGCGGCACACGAGACCGGTCCGCTCCACGAGTGGCTTGATCAGCTCCGCAAACTCGGTGCGCGTAACGCGCACGTGCACTGAAGCTTGGCCTGGCAGCTCGACCTCGGCCTCGACCGTATCGGCATCTGTCAGCCCATGCTTGATGCTGCGCGCAGCCATCAGCGCCGCTCGAATTTGGCCAGGCGTCGCAGCGCGCGCGTCGGTGACGCCGAGCTGCGGCAAGAGCTTTTCAGCCAAAGCGCGGTCCATGTCGTCGCCGCCGAGCTGGCTGTCGCCGCCGGTCGAGCGCACTTGGAACACACCGTTGTCGAGCACGAGGATCGTGATGTCGAACGTCCCGCCGCCCAAGTCGTACACGGCAAACGTGCCGTTTTGCTTACTGTCGAGACCGTACGCGAGCGCAGCGGCGGTCGGCTCGTTGAGCAAGCGCAACACCTGTAAGCCCGCGACGCGTGCGGCATCTTTGGTCGCTTGGCGCTGCGCGTCATCGAAATACGCTGGCACGGTGATCACCACGCCGCCGATCTCGCCGATCTCGTCTTCCGCGGTGTGTTTCAACGCGCGCAAAATCTCCGCGCTCACCTCGATGGGCGTGACAGTCCTCGAGCCCGCCACGGCGAACTGCACGACCGGGCCGCTGTCAGCGGCGAAGCGATACGTGCCAAGCCTGCGCGTCTCGGCGTCGTCCGCGCCGCGACCCATGAAGCGCTTGACACTCGCGATCGTGTCTTCTGGATATTCCTTCAAATATCCGACCGCGGCTTTGCCGACGATCGTTGGACCTTCCGAAGGATAGTGCACAACCGATGGCACGAGCGCATCGCCATCGCAGTCGACGATAGTCGTCGCTCCGCCGATCAGCGGCACGTACGCCACTAGACTGTTCGTGGTGCCCAGGTCGATCCCAATCGGCCGCGGGGCAGCGGCCGGGTCGTGGATTTGCATCAACGCCATGCGTTCTTCCGCGTGTTTTAGGCCAGCGCCTGGTCTTCGAATTGAGCGACTTCGTCTTGGAAGCGTCTGTAGTAACGGAGCCGCGAGAGCAACGTCTGAGCGTCCGTGAGCTGTCGTGCTTGCGGCGTGCCGACTTCGCCTTCCATGCGCGCGAAGACCTCAGAGAGCTGGCGAGAAGTAGCTGTGGCCTTCTCGGTGACCTCAGCCGCCAAGCGAGCGACTCGTGCAGGGTCTGCCGCTGCGCGCGCGTCTGAGAGCGCCTCACGCAGCTCCATCATCTCCATTAGCAACTCCGGGTCGGCTGTTTGATCCGTCAGCTGACGCCCGAGCAGGACCAGGAGCGCTTCTCCGCGCTTTTGGTCGTCGCGCAGCACCCTGTAAGCCTCGTTCACCTCGATGGCCTTGCTCAGCGTGAGCGCGCGTTCCGAAGCAGGCGCCGAGGCATGCTTGTCCGGGTGCAATGCTTGCTGCAGCTCGCGATAGCGGCGATCGAGAAGCGTCTTATCTAAGTGGTAGCGGCGTTCAAAGCCAAGAGTTGCAAACGGGTCCATGCTGCTTGTCGTAAGTGCGCTCTCAGATAGAGAACGACTCCCCGCAGCCACAACCGGCCTTTTCATTCGGATTCAAGAACTTGAAGCCGTGCTGCATGAGCTTGACCTCGTAGTCGAGCACCGAACCGCGCAAGTACACAAGGCTCTTGGGATCCACGATCACGCGCAGGCCGTCGAAATCGAACACGTTGTCGCGATCGCGGACCTTGTCGGAGAACTCGATCGCGTACGACACGCCCGAGCAGCCACCACCTCGCACGCCCAGGCGCAGCGAAGCGGTCGGCGTGCCACGCTTGACCAGTGCGCCCTTCGCCATCGCAACAGCTTTGGGAGTCAGGCGCACCCCAGCCAGCGGATCCTGATCCGGCTGGAGATTCGAAGGAGGCATCGGGACGTGCTCGCTCGGGTCGGTCTTGCTGGCTTGGCTTGCGGTGAGTGACATAACTGGTGCTCAGATCATTCAGCAGAAGGAGCTGGTGCGTTCGGCTGCGGGGAAGAGACTGCAGACTCCCCGCTGCGAACCTGCTGCTTCTTACGGAAGTCAGCGATCGCGCTCTTGATCGCGTCTTCCGCGAGCACAGAGCAGTGGATCTTGACCGGCGGCAAGTTCAGCTCCTCGACGATCTGCGAGTTCTTGAGCGTCAACGCTTCGTCGATCGTCTTGCCCTTGACCCACTCGGTCACGAGCGAAGAGCTAGCGATCGCGCTGCCGCAACCGAAGGTCTTGAACTTGGCCTCCTCGACCACGTTCGTCTCCGGGTTGACGCGGATCTGCAAGCGCATCACGTCGCCACACGCGGGCGCACCGACCAGGCCGGTTCCGACGTTCGGATCTTCCTTGTCGAGCGTGCCAACGTTACGGGGCTGCTCGTAGTGTTCGATGACTTTGTCTGAGTATGCCATGAGCTATTCCTGTCCCGGCCCAACGCAAAAGCGTCAGTGCGCCGTCCATTGAATCGATTTGAGATCGATGCCCTCGCGGTGCATCTCGTATAGCGGCGACATTTCGCGTAGCCGCTCGACGTGCCTGATCACGAGGTCGGCGACGTAGTCGACCTCTTCCTCTGTGTTGTACTTGCCGAGGCCGAAGCGAATCGAGCTGTGTGCCAGCTCCTCGTCGACACCCAGCGCGCGCAGCACGTAGCTCGGCTCCAAGCTCGCGCTCGTGCAAGCGCTGCCCGATGACACGGCGACATCCTTGATCGCCATCATCATTGCCTCGCCTTCGACGAACGAGAACGACACGTTCAAGTTGCCAGGCAAGCGCTCTGGATCCGGAGCACCGTTGAGGTGCACCGAGTCGAGCGCAGCAAACAGCTTCTTCCGCAGACGCTCGCGCAGCGCGAACACGCGCGCCGCATCTGCGCGCCACTCGGTCTGCGCCAGCTCGCATGCTTTGCCGAAGCCGACGATGCTGGGCACATTCAGTGTGCCCGAGCGCATGCCACGCTCATGCCCGCCGCCGTCGATCTCTGCGACGATACGCACGCGCGGCTTGCTGCGGCGTACGTACAGCGCGCCGACCCCCTTTGGGCCGTACATCTTGTGTGCGGAGATGCTTGCGAGATCGATATTCAAGTCGTCGACGTTGAGCTCGACCTTCGCGACGCCTTGCACCGCGTCACAGTGCAGGAGCACGCCCTTTTCGCGCGTCACTTTGCCGATCTCTTTGATCGGATGAATCGTACCGACCTCGTTGTTTGCGAGCATCAAGCTAACCAAGATGGTCTTGTCAGTGATGGCTTCGCGCACTTGATCCGCGCTGACGCGACCCTGCACGTCCGGCTGCAAGTACGTGACGGTGTACCCGTTCTTCTCGAGGTGCTTGCACGTGTCGAGCACAGCTTTGTGCTCGGTCTTGCACGTGATGATGTGGTTGCCCTTGCTCTGGTAGAAGTGGGCAACTCCCTTGATCGCAAGGTTGTCACTCTCGGTCGCACCCGAGGTGAACACGATTTCCTTGTCGCTCGAGGCCCCGATCAGCTTCGCGATCTGCTCGCGCGCATATTCCACGGCTTCTTCGCCGACCCACCCAAACACGTGAGAGCGGCTGGCCGCATTGCCGAACTTCTCGGTGAAGTACGGCAGCATGGCCTCGACAACGCGCGGGTCCACCGGGGTGGTCGCGGCATTGTCCATATAGATTGGCAGCTTGACTGACATCACGATCCTTTAGTGCTCGTCACTGTGCGTGGAAACCCGCAACGAGATCAGGGGCCGACTGATTGCTGGCGTGCAGCTCGCACGACGTGCAAGCCTTGAGCTCCTGCTTCGGACTACAGGTTGGACAGATGTCCAAGTACTCGATGCTCGACCGCAGCTCGTTCTCCAGCGCCAGCAGTCGCGTGATCTGCTCGCGCGTCTCTTGCAGCTTCACCTTGAGCAGGTCGCCCACGCGCAACATTGCGTTCGGCGCGGAGCCACTCTCCTCCCACTGGCGCAACATGTTGGTGATGTCCGTCAGCGAGAAGCCCATCTCCTGGAGCTTCGAAATCCAGCGCACGCGCACCAGCGCGTCCTCGGCGTACAGCCGGTAGCCGCCCTTCGAGCGCTCGATCGGCTCGAGCAGACCGCGCTCCTCGTAAAGATGCAGCGCCCGTACGGTCTTTCCCGCCAGGCGCGCCAGCTCACCCACCTTCAAGGTGCGGAGCAGCCGCCTCGGGCGGACGTGTTCGTTCTCGGCTGGGGTGGTCCCCGCATTCACCACGTGCCGGGCATCATGCCGTCCTAGGACTGGAAGCTGGATTGCCATGGTCTTTATTCTAACCCTTACGCGTGCGTGAGGGTTAGGCCTGGCGACCATTTAGGGCCCTGGTGGCGGCATGTCAAGGAGGTGTGCGACGGCCGCCACAACTTACTGCCGAGTTTTTCGAGAGTTACCGGCTCGAAACGAGCGCGGTACGCAGCTTGCTCAGCGGGCAGCCGTGCGCGCGCTCCTTACGATCTCACTCGGTTACTTTGCAGGCTTAGGGCTCGGCCTGTGCCTTCCTAAGCTCTCGCAAGGTCCGCTCTGGATGCTGACCTGTTTGGGCCTGTCCTGCGGGCTGGCGCTTACCGCAAGCAGACCTGCGCCACAAGGGCTGCGGGATCTGAGCGTGCCGCTGCTCGCGGCAGCGGCCTTGTGCGTCGGGCTGTATTCGACGCCACGCACGCCCCCTGAGCGTCTACCGCCGGTCGGCATGGCGCGGCTTCGGGCGGAGGTCGAAGAGGTGCGTTACGGGCGCGACGGGCACGCCAGCGCGCGTGTTCGTGTTCTGTGGGGTGAACGCATGAGCGACGCGGCTGCATTCGACACGGGCACGCATCTGTCCGTCAAGCCATCTCCGCTCCCCGAAGGGGCGATCGTCGCGCTGCTGGCGGATGTTCGACCGGCGTTGGGCTTTCGCAATCCGAGCCCGCACCCGCCGCTTATAGCTGCGCATCCGGTGAGCGGCATCGCGCGGGTAGCGTCGTTCGAAATCTTGTCGCATTCCTGGCACGCGCGCTGGCTGGATGCCTCGCGGAGCGCTGTGCGCAAGCGGCTCGTCGAATCGCTCCCCGCCGATGTGGAGCCTGTGGCGCGCGCGATCCTGCTCGGCGATCCCGATGCGCTCGAGCAAGGCGATGCGGACGCGGTTCGCGCCGCGGGGCTGCAGCACGTGTTCGCGGTGTCCGGCATGCACGTCACGCTGCTCGCGGGGCTGAGTGTGTGGCTGTTGCGGCTCGGGCTGCTGCGTTGCGGCTCGCTCGCGGAGCGCTACGACGTGCCGCGCTTGGCTGCGGGCATCGGCGTGCCGCTCGCCCTCTCGATCGCGGCGTTCACCGGAGGCGCACCGAGTGGATGGCGGGCGTCGATCACCACGGCGATCGCCTGGACGGTAGCGGCGTGCGGGCGCAAGCCGGACGCTGTTTCTGTGAGCGCTGCGGCATGCTTGCTGTTCGGGATCATCACGCCAGCCGACGCACTGCGGCCGGCGTTCCTACTGTCGATCGCTGCGACCGCGGCGCTGATCGGTCAGCCGGCCGCTCTGGGCGGCAGCGCGTGGAGCACGCTGCGCACGATCGCAAACTTGAACTGGCGCACGACCCTGGCGACAGCGCCGCTTGTATTCTGGAGCTTTGGCAGCATGCCGGTGAGCGGGATGCTCGCGAACCTGCTGCTCGTACCGGTGGGGTCGCTGCTCTTGTTGCTGGCGTGCGTGCACGCGTTCGCCGCTTGCGCCGTGCCGCTGCTCACAGCTGCTAGCGGGCCACTGCTCAGCGTCTCGGCGCGGGCTTTTCTGCGCGGGGCGAACGCATTCAGCGCGCTCGATCCCCAGCTACGTATGCCTCCGATGACCGTCGCGCAGGGGCTCGCTTTCGCGGCGGTGGCTAGCTTCGCGCTGTTTGCGCGCAAGCGGCGCACTAAGCTGTACGTGCTGCTGGCCGCGGTGAGCTGCGCGACCTTGGATGAGTGGCGTGTGCGCGCTGAGGAGAAGCCACATGGTGAGCTGCGTGCGACGTTCGTCGACGTCGGCCAGGGTGATTCAGCCATCATCGACTTTCCGGACGGTCGCGTGATGCTGATCGATGCGGGCGGCAGTCCTCAGGGCGGGCCCGATCCTGGCGAGCGTGCACTCTTGCCGCTGTTAGCTGCACGCCGTCGCACTGCCCTGGACATCGTCGTGCTGACGCACCCGCATCCGGACCACTACGGCGGCCTCGAAGCAGTACTCGGCTCGCTGCCCGTCGGCGAGCTCTGGGACACCGGCCAAGGCACAGCTGAAGCCGACATGGTCGGTACTTCTGGAGCCGCACACGCGCTGCTCGGCAGAGCGCAGAGCCGAGGCGCCCAGATCTTGCAACCACACCAGCTCTGCGGCTCTGAGCGGCAGTTCGGCGAGGCCGTTGTACGCGTCATCGCACCCTGCCCAGCGTTCGACCCTGGCTACGACGCCAACGATAACTCTTTCGTTATTCGCATCGACTACGCCGGCCGCAGCGTCCTCTTCACCGGTGACATCGAAGGCCACGCAGAGCACAAGCTTGTCGATGCGGCAGCGCCGCTCCGAGCCGACATCCTCAAAGTCCCCCATCACGGCTCGCGCACATCGAGCTCCGAAGCGCTGCTCCAAGCCATCCAACCGCAGATCGCGGTGATCAGCGCTGCAGCCTGGAACCCCTACGGCCACCCCCATCCCGAAGTCCTCGACCGCCTCCGAAGCCACACACAAGACGTCATCCAAATCGGCAAACAAGGCGGCACGAGCATTCGGATCCACCCCTCCGGCGAGCTCCTCGTCGAGCCGCCGCCCGACTAGAACGTGCCGCGCGCTTGCAGCGCAGCTGCGCGCGGCGTGGCTTCGACCCAGAGGCGGAAGGGTTGAGCTACGAAGAGGTAGACGGCACCGAGCAACGAGGCTGCGCCTGCGCCGAGCATGATCGCTTGTGCGGCGCCGGCCTCTATGCGTTCGGTGCAGCGACCGGCTCGCGACTCTAGGCATTGGCCGTCGTCGATGAAACCGTTTGTGCCTGCGACCAGCAGCGGCACGGACGCGAGCGCGAGGACCGCGCCCAGCGCGGCATTCGCAGCGGACGGCACGAGGCGTGGCGTTTCGTCGACCAGGGCCGCACGCGAAGCCCTCGCAGTACGCAGCTCGACGTGGATGTCGTGCACCGCACCTTCGGCGAGCGGAGCCTCCGCCCGCGCCGGCTCGTAGCCTTCGCGCTCCACAGTGACTCGATGCGCGCCGGGGTCCCACGTTTGCTCGAACGGCGTGAGCCCAGCGAGCTTCCCGTCGACCAGCACGTTCGCGCCTGTGGGGCGGCTCTCGACCCGAAGCAGCGCGCGCTGCCCGAGCGCCCGGCGCAACAGCACGCGCCGCGCGAGCTCCGACGTCGCGCGTGTGAGCTCGCCCGATGCCAGATCACCCAGCTCCGAGAACACTTCGTCGTCGGTCGCGACCCAGCGCAGCTCGACTTTGCCAGCGCGCGCCACACACAACAGCGCCGGCATGCCTGCAGCGTGCGCGGCTTGTGCAGCACAGCCAGGCTGACGACACGCAGCAAACACCGGGTCGATCCGCAGATCGGCCACCTGCATCGCGCGCAACCCTGCTTGGCGCAAGCCGCGCGCCACGTCCGCCCACTCCGCGCTGCGATCGCTGCGCGCCGGCGCAAGCAGCAGCACCGGCATCAGCTTGGAAGCCTCTTCAGCGCTGGCGTGTGGAACAAGCGACACGCAAGCCAGCACAGCGAAAACCTGCGCGAAAGCGTAACGTATCCACATGCTGACCATCGTGCTGCTCCTCGCGTCCAACGTGTTCATGACTTTCGCCTGGTACGGACACCTGAAGTACCAACACAGCTCTCTGATCAGCGCGATCCTCGTCAGCTGGGGTATCGCCTTCTTCGAGTACTGCCTGCAAGTCCCGGCCAACCGAATGGGCGCACAGTCAGGCTTTGCGACGGCCGAGCTCAAGACGATGCAGGAGCTGATCACGCTGCTGGTGTTCGCCGTGTTCTCGGTCACCTACATGAACGAGCCGCTGAAGTGGAACGTGCTGGTTGGCTTCGCGTTCATCGCGCTCGGCGCCGCGTTCGTCTTCAAGCCGTGGTAGCGCACACGACTCAGGCGACCCGCTGCACCGACGACGGCATCAGCTCGACGATCTCCGCCGCAGCCACAGGCGGCAGCTGCTGCTCGAGCAGATCAGCGAAGGTCCGCATGTACAGCACGACGTGATCGCGATCGCGGTACGAAAACTCTTTGCGCAACTCGATCGGCAAGCGCCGCAACACTTCCGGATTCGTCAGACGCTCGAGCTGCCCGAGATCGTCCGAGCTCAAACCCAGCTCGAACAGCGTGGTCAAGATCGCGTCCATCGGATAGCCGCTGGTCGGACAGAACTCGAGGCCCTGCTCGGCCCATTCCCCAGAGCGTTCGAGCGCATAGCGCCGGATGTCCTCGGCTGAAAGGTGCGTGATGGTCTGTGCGAGATGCCCACAGTTGCACGCGCCCATGTGCGTCCAGCGGTACGGCGCCCCGGTCTCCAGCCTCGCGGCCGTGGCACGCAGCGCGGTGATCAGCTCTCGGTTTGCTCGGGCCATCGCCCCAGCATAGCAAACCGCCCGACGCCCACCACAGCCCCCCAGAAATGCAAACGGCGAGCAAGGGTACTTGCTCGCCGCCACGCTCGAGAGTGATCCGGGCCTCAGCCCGCGCCCTCGCTCACAGCTTTTTCTTCCTGAGTGGTCAGCTGCGCCTTGATCAAGTCACGATTCAGGCGGGCAATGTGGAAGATGCTGATCTGCTTCGGACAAGCCGCTTCGCACTCGCGGTGGTTCGTGCAGCCGCCGAAGCCCTCGGCGTCCATGCGCGCGACCATCGAGCGCACGCGCCTGGAGCGCTCTGCCTGCCCCTGCGGCAAGTGGCCGAGGTGCGAGACCTTGGCCGACGTGAACAACATGGCCGACGCGTTCGGACACGCCGCTACGCAAGCGCCACAACCGATGCACGCTGCGGCATCGAACGCCGTGTCAGCGTCAGGCTTGGGGATCAACAAGTTGTTCGCTTCGGGAGCGCTGCCCGTACGAACGGAGATGTAGCCACCAGCTTGGATGATCCGATCGAACGAGGTGCGATCGACAACCAAGTCCTTGAGAACTGGGAACGACTGCGCGCGCCACGGCTCGATCCAGATCTCGTCGCCATCCTTGAACGAGCGCATGTGCAGCTGACACGTAGTGGTCGCAACGCGCGGACCGTGCGGTCTGCCGTTGATGACCATGCCACACATGCCGCAGATGCCTTCGCGACAGTCGTGATCGAACGCAACGGGGTCTTTCCCGTCGCTGATCAGCTTCTCGTTGAGCACGTCCAGCATCTCGAGGAACGACATATCCTCGCTGACGTCGGGCATGTTGTACTCGACGAAGTCGCCGTTTTTGCTGCCGCTGGCCTGACGCCAAATATGAAGCTTGAGCCTCATTTGTAACTCCGTTGGGTCGGTTTCACGTACTCGAAGTCGAGCCGCTCTTTGTGGAGCGCGTGCGCTTGGCCTTCGCCCTTCCACTCCCACGCGGCCGCGTAGGTGAAGTTCTCGTCGTCGCGCTTGGCTTCGCCATCTTCGGTCTGATGCTCCGTGCGGAAGTGACCGCCGCACGACTCTTCGCGCTTCAACGCGTCGAGGCACATCAGCTCGCCGAACTCCAAGAAGTCAGCGACGCGACCGGCTTTCTCCAGCGTCTGGTTGAGCGAGCCGCCCTCGCCGAGGACGCGCAAGTTCTTCCAGAACTCTTCGCGGATCTCGGGGATACGCCTGATCGCTTCTTCCAAGCCCTTGGCGTCGCGCGCCATACCGCACTTGTCCCAGCACAGCTTGCCGAGCTCCTTGTGGAACGAATCCGGCGAGCGCTTGCCGTTGATGTTGAGCAGTGTCTTCACGCGCGCTTCAGCGGCCTGCAGCGCTTCCCGCGCTTCGGCTGTGCTGTCGCTGACAGCTTCGAGCTTGGTCTGAGCCAAGTAGTTGCCGATGGTGTAAGGGATGATGAAGTAACCGTCAGCGAGGCCCTGCATGAGCGCGCTCGCACCGAGCCGGTTTGCGCCGTGGTCGGAGAAATTCGCTTCACCGGCGACGAACAAGCCAGGCAGGTTGCTCATTAGGTTGTAGTCGACCCACAAGCCACCCATCGTGTAGTGGATGGCCGGGTAGATGCGCATGGGCAGCTGGTACGGATTTTCGCCCGTGATGCGCTCGTACATGTCGAACAAGTTGCCGTATCGCTCCGCGATCGCAGGCTGGCCCAAGCGCCGGATGGCATCCGAGAAGTCGAGGTACACGCCGAGACCTCCAGGACCGACGCCGCGACCTTCGTCGCATACGTCCTTGGCGTTGCGCGACGCGATGTCGCGCGGGACCAAGTTGCCGAAGCTCGGGTACTTCCGCTCCAAGTAGTAGTCGCGATCGCCTTCAGCGATGTCTTGCGGCGACTTGCCCGTGTCCTCTTTGCGCTTGGGCACCCAGACGCGGCCGTCGTTGCGGAGCGACTCGCTCATCAGCGTCAGCTTCGACTGGTACTCGCCGCTCACCGGGATGCAGGTCGGGTGGATCTGCGTGTAGCAGGGATTCGCGAACAACGCGCCGCGCCGATGTGCACGCCAGCCCGCCGTCACGTTGCAGCCCTTTGCGTTGGTCGAGAGGTAGAAGACGTTGCCGTAGCCGCCGGTCGCGAGGATCACCGCGTCCGCGAGGTGCGACTCGATCTTGCCGCTGATCATGTCGCGCGTAACGATTCCGCGAGCGCGACCGTTCACCACGATCAACTCGAGCATCTCGCTGCGCGAGTTCATCTTCACATTGCCGACGTTGACCTGCTTCTCGAGCGCTTGGTACGCGCCGAGCAGGAGCTGCTGGCCGGTCTGACCGCGCGCGTAAAACGTACGCGAGACCTGTGCGCCACCGAACGAGCGATTCGCCAAGTGACCGCTGTACTCGCGCGCGAACGGCACGCCTTGCGCAGCGCACTGGTCGATGATGTTCACGCTCAGCTCAGCCAAGCGGTACACATTGCTCTCGCGCGCGCGGAAGTCGCCGCCCTTCACCGTGTCGTAGAACAAACGGTAGATGCTGTCGCCGTCGTTCTGGTAGTTCTTCGCGGCGTTGATGCCGCCCTGAGCGGCGATGCTGTGCGCTCGACGCGGGCTGTCCTGGTAGCAGAAGCAGCGCACGTTGTAGCCGAGCTCACCGAGCGTCGCGGCCGCCGCGCCACCCGCCAACCCAGAACCCACCACGATCAAGTTGTACTTACGCTTGTTCGCCGGGTTCACCAGCTTCATGTCGAAGCGGTGCTTCTCCCAGCGTTTCTCGATCGGTCCGGTAGGGCAGTTCGAATTGAGCTCCATCTTTGCTCACTCCAAGTTCATTTGCGAAGAACGCACGTCAGCGCGGTTAGCCAACAATGCCAAACAACACGGCCAACGGGATGCTGATGTTGCCGAGCGTGACGAAGAGCGTGATGCCGAGAGCGATCAACATGATCCGCTTGTTGTATGCGGAGTGATTGAATCCCAAGGACTGAAACATGCTCCAAGTGCCGTGAAACAAGTGATTGCCCAGCGCCAACATCGAGATGATGTACAGGAACGAAACCCAAGGCACGCTGAAGCCGCTAATCAAGTTTGAGTACACGTCGGTGTGGCTGTGGTCGTAGTCGCCCATCTCCACGCCGAGTGTCAGGTGCGCCAAGTGAAACAAGATGAAGCCGGCCAAGAGCGGCCCGCTGATCATCATCGTGCGCGCGGCGTAGTTGGTCGCCGAGTCCTGCTTCACATGGTAGCGCTGCGGACGCGCGGAGTTGTTCATCGACCAGAGCTTGACGGCCGAGCCGATGTGCAGCGCGATCGACAAAAGTAACACTGCACGGGCTACCCAGAGCAAACCGTGCGAGTTGTGCAGGAACGCGCTGTAGCTGTTGATCGCCTCGGGCCCGGCGAAGACCAACGCATTACCGACGAAGTGACCGATCAGAAAGCCGACCAGGATGATCCCGGACACAGCCATGATCGCTTTCAGACCAATCGAGCTCATGAGCAGACCGGTGGGGCCGGGATGCGCTACGACTGGCCGCGATGGCGCTGAAGCTTGAGTATTGGACATGACGTTCACTGAGTAGGTTCGCGCTGGCTATTACCACAACCCGCACGGGATAGAGAAAACAATCCCGCGCAGCCGCGCGCTGCCCGAAGCAGCAGCATTCAGCCTGTACAACCTTTGTTCCCCGCGTCTGGCTTCGTCAATAAAGGTAACAAAGCTCGACACTAAGAGACGAGGTCAGCGACCAGAAAACTTGGGAGCGCGCTTGGCCAAGAACGCGTCCATGCCTTCACGCTGCTCCGGCCCGAAACATTGGCCAAAGGACACTGCTTCGGCTGACACCGCAGCCGTAAGCGGCAAGTGGTAGGCAGCGCTGATCACCTGCTTGGCAGCGCGAACCGCACCCGGCCCCACAGCTGTCACGGACAGCGCGGTTTCCTGCACTTTTGCCAACAGCTCAGCCCTCGGAAACACGGCATTTACCAAGCCAATGCGCAGCGCTTCCTCGGGTCCGATCATGCGACCCGTATAAATCAGCTCGCGCGCCATACCGAGCCCCACGCGACGCGACAACCGCTGCGTACCGCCGAAGCCTGGAATAACACCGAGCTTCACTTCGGGCTGACCAAACTTTGCATGGGAACCGGCGTAGATGAAGTCACAGGCCAGCGCGAGCTCACAACCGCCGCCCAGCGCGAACCCGTTCACCGCAGCGATCACCGGCACCGGCAGCGCTTCGAGCGCAGCGAATGCAGCTTGCCCAAGCTCCGCAAACGCGCGGCCCTCCGCCTCGCTCATCGCGCTCATCTCGGCGATGTCAGCGCCGGCGACGAACGCTTTGTCGCCAGCACCTGTGACGATCACGCACGCGAGCTCTGGGCGCTGGTGCAAGCCTGCAACTGCATCTCGCAACGCGACGAGCGTAGCTTTGTTCAGCGCATTCAGCGCGCCGGGACGATTCACAGTGAGCGTGGTGATCGCACCAGCGTGCTCGACTGTAACCAACTCCTGGTCTGTCATGGCTCAGTTCCTCTTTTCAATGTGACCTTAGCAGTCACACGCAGGGATACCCATGAACCGACTTCGATTCCGCGCAGTCACACGAGGCGCGGACTCGAGCGCTAGCGCGCTGAGTCCCGCGTGCGCGAGTGGTGGGCGATGCTGGAATTGAACCAGCGACTTCCTCCGTGTGAAGAAGGCACTCTACCTCTGAGTTAATCGCCCTTGAGAGTGGCCCGCCTTGTACCAGTCACGCGTTTGGCGCGCAACAGACGATGCAAACGGGCCAGCAGATTCTTCTTACTTCTGCGCTTCACCAAGCTTCGCGCGCAGCAAATCGCCGAACGTGCCGAAGCCCTGCTTCGCCGCTTCGCGACGATAGTCCTTCACGGCCTTGCGCTCCTCGTCGATCTGCATGGCTTTCACCGAGCATTTCAACGAGCCATCGCGGTCCGTGCCGATGATCTTGGCTTCGAGCTCCGTGCCGATCGGGAATGCCTTGCGCAAGTCAGACCCGCGCTCGGTACCCGTTTCACTGCTCGGGATGAACACGCGCCCGCGTCGACCCACCGTACCGACCACGCGTCCAAAGACGCAGCGTGGCTCGATACGCTCGATCTTCACCTTCACGTTGTTGCCTTGGCGCAAGTTGCGCGCCGCGGCGTCATCACGCGCGAGGGTGCCCGCTTCGAAGTCCTTGACGTCAGCGTCGGATAGCTTCGACAGCGACACGCGCCGCGCCTTGCGATCCACACGCTCGACGGCAACGAAGATCTCGTCGCCCTCGCGTACGACTTGGCTCGCGTGCTTCAAGTCACGGCCGAGCTCGGTGATGTGCAAGAGGCCTTCCACCTCTGGTGCAATCTCCACGAACGCGCCGAACTCCGCTGCGCGGACGACCTTGCCCTTGTGGATCGCACCTTCGGTGAGCGCCGCAGCATGTGCATCCCACGGATCCTGCAACAGCGCCTTGACCGACAGACTCACGCGAGTCAAACGGTCGCGTTTGCCGCCCTGCTCTTTGGCGTTCGGACCCTTCGGATCACCACCCACGCGCAGCACCTGCACGTCGATCTCATCACCGGCCTTGGCGACGTTGTTCGGTTTGACGCCGAACGCAAACGAAAGCTCGCTCTGATGGACGAGCCCTTCGACGCCACCGATGTCGACGAACAGACCGAAGTCGCGGACCGCCGTGACCTTGCCTTTGAACTTCTGGCCCGGCGTCAGCCCGCGCAAGAACTCTTTGGTCTTACGGCGTTGCAAACGCTCGAGGATCGAACGACGGCTGACGATGATGTCTTTGCCGCCTGCCTTGGATGCGGGCAGCAAGAACTCGAGCTTCTTGCCGACGAAGTCGAGTGGCTCGGCGATGTCTTCGAGCGACATTGCGCTCGCGGGGCAGAACGCGCGCAGACCTTCGACGAGCACGTCGAAGCCACCGCGGTTGTACCCGTAGACCATGCCGTGCACGCGCTTGTGCTGCTCGCGGAACTGCGACAGCTGCGCACGCACCGCCTTGGAGTCGACGATGCGATTGAGGATCGCGATGTGACCGCTCTCCGAGACCGCACCCACGCGGCCCTTGAACACTTGACCGAGCGCTGGCGCCGGCGGCTTCTCGCGCGGTGGCTCCACGCTCACGACGCCTTCGTCGTGATCATGGTCATGGTCTTGATCTGCGTGAGACTCGTCGGCCTCAGCAGCAGACTGATCTTGAGCGGCTTCAACTTCGCCTTCAGGCGCGGAAGCAGCCGCCTCAGTCTCAGTCAATGAATGAACCGTGTGCTCAGCCTGAGGCTGCGCATCTTGCGCAGGCGCTTCTATGACTGGGACCGGGGCCGGTGCAACTGGGGCATCGGCGGGCGCACCGCCCTCGGACCCAGCTTCGACAGCAGCCGCGTCGGCTTCGCCTTCGGCAGCTGTCGGCTGCGCTGTTGCAGCAGCCTCTTGTTGCTCTTGTTGTTCTTGTTGTTCTTGTTGTTCTTGCGGCGGCTCCGGCAGCACCGGAACTTCGCGCGGCTCGTACTCGTCCGCCATCGCGGTGGCCTTGCCGAACAAGTCGACCACGATCACGCCGTACTCAACCTTCTGAACGCGGCCTGCGACAACCTCGCCTACGGCAAACGCATGGCGCTTGTTGCCCGAAGAACCTGCGAAGCGGTGAGCGAAGGGAGCATGCGACTCCTTCTTCTTCTGAGCGGCATGGCCACCCGCACCGCCGCCACCTTCGGGACGACCTTCGTGACCAGGACCGGGTGCGTCGACGTCTCCCGAGCTGGTCGAGCCGTCGGCGGCTACACCGGGTCCCGCGCCATCCTTGCGCTTACGACGACGACGGCGCTTGCGCTTACCGGTGGCAGCGCCTTCCGCGCCAGCCTCACCAGTGGCTACTTGTCCTTCGTCGTGTTCGCCGTCGGATTCCGACTCCTGTCCTGCGTCGTCCGCGTCGTGTGCACTGTGAGCACCGTGCGCTTCCGACGAGTCAGCCGATTGTGCGGCTTCCCCTTCGTTCACAGGATGCACAGGCGCCGAAGCGGCCGTAGCTGTACTGGATGCACCGGATGACTCAGGTGCAGGCGATGTTTGAGTGGCCGACGGCGCTTGCTCGGAAGCAGGCGGCGCGTCGGGCGATGTTCGCGCGGAGGTGTCTTCCATGACCAACGATTCAGACGCACGGGAGGGGTCTGAAGAGTGCGGCAGACTAGGGCGACCGCTCGTCCGGGTCAAGCCGGAGGTCACGAGAACCCTAGGGTTTGTGCGTTCGAAGGGCCAGACACTACTGAGCCCACGACAGTTCGCCAAGCCTCACGATGCCAATCGCAAGTGCGTTGGGATTTCTCGTGTCCGGCACGACTCATGGATCACATCTCCATGTGTCGCCGGTACCAAGACCGCGGAGCGCTTCTGCGAGCGCGAACAGACGCGGGAGCCTGGCAAATCGGGGCTCACAGATGGCTCCAATCGGTCTACACCCGACTGGCCCGCCCACCTACCCCGTGCCTGCCCGCACCTTCGCGGACGATGTCGACCTTGGACGCCCTGTCAAAAGCCCCTATCGTGTAACAGGTGGTGAGCCCAGCTGATCGACGTGGTGAGTCTCGCAGGCCGATCGAGCTGAAGGTGGAGTATCTGCAGCTCAATTCGTTCTTCGCCGATTACACGAAGAACATCAGTCGGGGCGGCACGTTCATCGCCACCACGCGTCCGTTGCCGATCGACACAGAGTTCCTGTTCAAGCTCGGCGTGCCCACGCTGACCGAGCCGGTCACGCTCGTGGGCAAGGTGCAGTGGATCGTTCACGAAGCGGATGCAACCGAAGAGCAACCTGCCGGCATGGGCATCGGCTTCATCTTCGAGTCGGACGCAGCGCGCGAGCGTGTGCACGGCGTGATCGAGGACCTGATGCGTCGGCAGCTCGGACCGGTGCTGTCCGAGAAATTGCTGAGTCATCGACCGCGCTCGCCGCGCTGACACGGCAGCGGATTGCCGAATAGCCTCACACGCCCTAAGTTCTCGGGGTCATGCAGCCAGCTTCTGCCATCGAGCCCGTGCCCTTCATCGATCCCAGCTTGGACCTGGAACAGGAAATTGTGCGCTTGAAGCGTGAGCGCAACGCCATCCTGCTCGCGCACTACTATCAAGACGGCGAAGTCCAAGACCTCGCCGACGTGATCGGAGACTCGCTCCAGCTCGCGCAGGCAGCGAAGAAGACCGACGCCGACGTGATCGCGTTCTGCGGCGTGCACTTCATGGCCGAGGTGGCGAAGATCCTGAATCCCACGAAGACCGTCGTGCTGCCTGATATGAAGGCGGGTTGCTCGCTCGCGGATGGCGCACCGATCGAGCGCTTTCGCGCATGGCAGGCGCGCTACCCGGGCTCAGTCACCATCAGCTACATCAACTGCTCGGCTGAAGTGAAAGCCGCGAGCGACATTATCTGCACCTCCTCGAACGCCGAGAAAATCGTGAACTCGGTGCCGAAGGACAAACAGATCCTGTTCGCGCCCGACCGGAACCTGGGCCGCTACCTGGTGAAGAAAACAGGTCGCGACATGATCTGCTGGCAGGGCGTGTGCATCGTGCACGAGACGTTCAGCCACAAGAAGCTCGTCGCGCTCAAGGAGCGCAATCCAGACGCTCTGATCCTCGCGCACCCCGAGTGCGAAGGCCCGTTGCTCGAGCTCGCCGACTTCATCGGTTCGACCAGCGCGCTGCTGAACTACTCGGTGCAGAGTGACAAGCAGAAGTTCATCGTCGCTACCGAGAGCGGCATCCTGCACCAGATGCAGAAGCACGCGCCGGGCAAGACTTTCATCGCCGCGCCGCCCGAGGCGAACTGCGCGTGCAATGAATGTCCGTACATGCGCCTCAACACGCTTGAGAAGCTCTACCTCTGCCTGCGCGACCTCACGCCTCGTCTAGAGATGCCTGAGGACTTGCGCTTGGCCGCGGCCAAGCCCATCGAACGGATGCTCGAGTTGAGCTGAGTTGAGTGGCCAGCACGTCCAAGACATCCACTTGAATTGACACGCCGCGTGGCGCGAGCTACCAGAGGCAGCCTCTCGATCGGCACGTTAATGGCAGCGGCGGTGCGTGACTCGCTCCGCAAGCTCCGCGACTCCCGACCTCCCTATGGAACGCTCCGTCGCTGAAATCCGCACAACCCTCTCAGACCTCGCACAGCGAATCGAATCGCTGGGGAGGTATCTTTGACGTCGAAGGCCTACGCCGGAAGCTAGACGGTCTTAACGACCGTTCTCAGCGGGAAGGTTTCTGGGACGACGCTGAAAAAGCGCGCATCGTGATGAGCGAGCGCGCTGACGTCGAGCAGAGCCTGACGAATTACGACAAGCTGGTCGCCGACGTGCGCGATCAGAGTGAGCTGCTCGACATGGCAGTTGCCGAGGACGATCAAAGCGTGATCGCCGACGTCGGCAATGCACTCGACAAGCTCGATCGGCGCATGCGTGAAGCCGAGCTCGCTCGCATGCTCTCCGGCCCGCAAGATCGCTCCGACGCGATCGTCTCGATCAATCCTGGTGCAGGCGGGATCGACGCGCAGGACTGGGCTGAGATGCTGATGCGCATGTACTTGCGATGGTGCGAGCACAAAGGCTTCAAGACCGAGATCGTCAATCATCAGCCGGGTGACGACGCGGGCATCAAAGACGTAGCGTTCACCGTCTCCGGGCCCTACGCGTACGGCTTTTTGCGCGCGGAAAACGGTGTGCATCGCTTGATCCGCATCAGCCCGTTCGACTCGAACGCGCGGCGTCACACGGGCTTTGCTGCCGTGCTCGTCGTGCCCGACCTGGGCGATGCTGCTGACGACGTAGAGATCAGGCCAGAAGATCTGAAGGTCGACACGTACCGTTCCGGCGGCGCGGGTGGTCAGCACATCAACAAGACTGAGTCTGCGATCCGCATCACGCACATCCCCAGCGGTATCGTGGTGGCCTGCCAGAGCGAGCGTTCTCAGCACAAAAACCGCTCCACAGCGATGAAGATGCTCGCGGGTCGCCTGTACGAAAAAGCGCGTCAGGAGCGTGAGGCGGAGTTCGCGCAGAACTACACCAGCGGTCAGATGGCGATCTCGTTCGGCTCGCAGGTCCGCAGCTATACGCTGCAGCCCTACACGCTCGTAAAAGACGAGCGCACCGAGCACAAAGTTAGCAACGCGCAGAGCGTGCTCGATGGCGAGCTGGATGAGTTCATCGAAGCCTATCTGCTCAAGGCAGCGAGAGAGCGCGAGTCGCGCGAGAAGGGCCAGGAGAACTAGTGGCGAGCGAAGAGGAGCTGATTGTTGCCCGCCGCAAGCATGCTGCAGAGCTAGCGAGCGTAGGCGAAGTGCCCTTCCCGAACGGCTTCATCGGTGACGACAAGTTGCGTCGTGAGGTGGTCGCGATCGCGAACGACGAAGCGCGCCGTAACGCGTTGCCCGGCGAAGGCGACCTGCCGCCGGATGCTGCAAGCTATCCGCTGTACGGCCGCGTGATCGCCAAACGCGGACCGTTTCTCGTGATCCAGACGCCTCATGGGAGCGCGCAAACGCTCGTGCGTCCGGAGAACCTGTCCGAGCGCGACGCCAAGCTGTACGAGACAGTCGATCTCGCCGATCACATCTGGGTCGAAGGCCCGCTGCTCAAGACCCGTACCGGCGCGCTGACTGTGAAGGCGCTGCGCTACCGACATCTCGGCAAAGCGCTCTTGCCCCCGCCTGCGAAGTGGCACGGCCTGACCGACGTCGAGAAGCGGTACCGCGAGCGCTACGTGGATCTGTTCGCGAACCCTGAGGTCGCCGAGCTATTTCGTGCGCGCGGCTTGATCTTGGCAGCGCTCAGGCAGTTCTTGAACCAGCACGATTTTCTCGAAGTCGAGACGCCGATCTTGCAGCCGCTGCTCGGCGGCGCGACCGCCCGTCCCTTCCACACGCATCACAACGCACTCGACATCCCGCTCTATCTGCGCGTCGCCCCTGAGCTGTACTTGAAGCGGTTGCTCGTCGGCGGCCTCGACCGCGTGTTCGAGCTGGGTCGCACGTTCCGCAACGAAGGCGTGAGCACACGCCACAATCCCGAGTTCACCATGCTCGAGGCGTACATGGCGTACGCCACGTGGGAGAGCTGGATGGACCTCATGCAGGCCCTCGTGCGCAGCGTCGACGCGCAGGTGCGCGAGGCGTTCCCTGACCTCACTGCCAAGCAGACCGTCGACTTCCAAGCACCTTGGGCGCGCCGCTCGATGCGCGAAGCGATCGTCGATCGCGTGGAGCGCATCGGAGAAGGTGGCGCATCGCCCACGCGCTGGAGCAGCGTGCTCTCGCGCGAGATCGTATTCGATGCTGCGAAGCTACGAGCGGCGATCGAATCACAGCTGCCACGGCTCGATGAGTCCTCCCGCGCTGCGTTCCGCAAGCACAACAGCTACGGCGGCAGCGTCTACGCGCTGTACGAGCAGATCGTCGAGCCCGAGCTCCCCGTGTTGTATCGCAACGAAGACGGCTCGCGCTCGGTGCCGGTGTTCATCACCGAGTTCCCCGTCGAAGAATCGCCGCTCGCACGCAAGAACGACAATGACCCCGCGTGGGTCGATCGCTTCGAGCTGTTCGTCGACGGTCGCGAGCTGGCGAATGCCTTCAGCGAGCTCAACGATCCCGACGACCAAGCCGAGCGCTTCCGCGCGCAGCTCGAGAACCGCGAGCGTGGCGATGAAGAAGCGATGGACTTCGATCACGACTACATCCGCGCGCTCTACCACGGGCTCCCGCCCGCCGCCGGTCTCGGCATCGGCATCGATCGCTTTGTGATGTCGCTGTGCGGGCAGGTCTCGATCCGCGACGTGCTGCTGTTTCCGCTGCTGAAGCCGGAGCCAAAATGACGACGGCGCCTGGCCGAGTTGGGCCCGGGCTCTTGTCGGCGTTTTATGCCGTGCTGCTCTTGCTGCTGACAGCGGCAACGCTGGTCGCGTCGGCGCGCCATGAAGCGCTGTTGGTGCGCTCTGCACTCGAGCCGGCGTCGCTCGTGCTTCCGACTTGGATCGCTGCTGGCAGCTTAGTCGCCGAGCTCGGTCTCGGCGTGTGGCTGTTTCTGCGCCAAGCACGCCGGCCGCGCCGCAGCCCAGGGCGCGGGCGTCTGTCGTGGCTAGCGATCGGCGGCATGACGCACGCAGTGGCCTGCGTGGCAGTGGCAGCGTTGCTCACGCGCTATTTGCGCATGCAAGACGTGATCGCCGGCTTCGGCGTCAACCTGCCACGGCCGCAGATGATGCTGCTCGCGGCGAGCAGCACGCTCGCGGGGGCAGGCTTGTTCATCGGCGTGATCATGGCGATCGCCAGCTGGGCGTTGATCTCCGAGAGCCTGCGCAAGCGCATCTGGCTCGTGGTGGACATCGCGTTGCTCGTGGCCACCGTGTATGCCGCGATCAAGCTGCCGGCTCAGCCGGTCCTGCACGACTCGCAGACCTTGACGCTCGCGGTGCTGCGGCACGCGATCACAACGCTGTTCACGCTGCGCCTGCTCGTGCGCATGCTGCCGTTCATCATGAACTTGATCGAGCGCATGGGCTTTCGGCCCATGGTCGCCGCGCGCCACCTGCGCTCTAAAAAGAGCGGTTTTCTCGCGGTGATCTCGCTGTTGTCGATCATGGCTGTGACCGTGTCCTCGTGCGCGCTCACCACCACGCTCTCGGTGATGGGCGGGTTCCGCAGCGATCTCAAGCGCAAGATCCTCGGTAACAACGCCCACATCGTGCTCGATCGGGAGCACAGCAGCATCGAGGGCTGGGCGCCGCTGCTCAAGACCGCGCGCGAGCTGCCGGGCGTCACAGGCGCGTCGCCATTCGCCAGCGGCGAGGTGATGGTCTCGAGCGCATCCAATCTTGGAACCGCGATCTTGCGTGGTGTCGAGCCTGAGAGCGTGGGCGGGGTCAACGACCTGCCGAAGAACCTGAAGAGCGGTAGCCTCGACTATCTCGATCACCCCGAGAAGCTGCTCGATCTCGCTCCGGACACCAGCGGGTTGAGCGCGATCGCCGGCCAAGGTTGGCGACCACTCAAGCCGGCAGCGATCGGAGCGCCGGGCGATGCTGGCGTGGCCGACGTTACTGGCGACGCGGGTGTTGCGGCAGCGGCAGCCATGGCGCCGGACGCGATCGAAGCTCAAGCCGAAGATCTGCAGAAGAAGCTCGCCGAGCTCGACAAGTTTCTTCGCAAAGATCGTGGCCAGCCCGACAGCGCAGAAGCCAAAGAGGTTCTGCCCGGCATCATCATCGGTCAGGAGCTCGCGCGCGCGCTGCGCCTCTACCTCGGCGACGAGGTGAATGTGGTCGCGCCGCTCGGTGCGCTCGGGCCATCGGGCCCCATGCCAAAGGCGCGCGCATTTCGCGTGGCAGGCATCTTTTACAGCGGCATGTACGAGTACGACATGAAGTTCACGTACGTGTCGATGCCGACGGCACAGCGCTTCTTGAACATCGGTCACGCCATCAGCGGCATCGAGATCAAGGTCGACAACGTCGAAGCCGCGCCGCAGATCGCCAATCAGCTGCGCGAACGTACGTCGCGTCCTGAGCTGCGCGTGCGCGACTGGCAGGAGCTGAACAGCCGTCTGTTCGGTGCGCTCGCGCTCGAGAAGCTCGCTATGTTCATCGCACTCGGCATCGCGATCCTGGTCGCGAGCTTCTGCATCGCGGGAACGCTCACGTTGATGGTCCAGGAAAAGGGGCGCGAGGTCGCGATCCTGAAAGCCATGGGCACGAGCGACCGCGCCATCGTCGGCGTGTTCGTGTTCGAAGGCGGGCTGATCGGCCTGCTAGGCTCTGCGCTGGGCCTGTTCCTCGGCTACATGATGTGCTTCGCCGCCGAGCACTTCGGAATACGCATGAACCCCGAAGTGTATTATATCGATCGGTTGCCCGTGCACATCGACCCCACCGAATTCGCGCTCACAGGCATCGCGGCCGTCGCCGTTTGCTTGCTCGTGACCATTTACCCCGCGCTGCTCGCGAGTCGGCTTAGGCCCGTCGATGCTTTGCGCTACGAGTAAGCGCTCGTGACAACTCATCCGCTCGTTCTGGTTGAAAACGTAAAGAAGAGTTTCGTGCACGAAGGCAGGCCGGTGCAGATTCTCAAAGGCATCGACTTGCGCATCGACGAGCGCGAGATGCTCTGCATCGTCGGGCCGTCAGGTGCGGGCAAGAGCACGTTGCTGCACATGCTCGGCACCTTGGATCTGCCGAGTGAAGGCAACATTTATTTTCAAGGCGATAACATCACTTCGTATTCGAGCTCGCGGCTCGCGGAGTTTCGCAATCGGTCCATCGGCTTCGTGTTTCAGTTCCATCACCTGCTGCCTGAGTTCACGGCGCTCGAGAATGTGACGATGCCGGGGCGGATCCGCGGTGAGCGCCCGCGAGAGCTTGAAGATCGCGCGCGTCAGCTGCTCGAAGAGGTCGGCCTGCGCGAGCGGCTCACCCATCGCCCGGGCGAGCTCTCGGGCGGCGAGCAGCAGCGCGTCGCACTGGCGCGCGCGCTGATCATGAACCCGAAGCTGGTGTTGGCGGACGAGCCTACGGGCAACCTCGATACGCACACAGGATCGTCGATGCACGAGCTCCTGTTCCGCTTGAACGAATCCCACGGCACGACATTTCTCGTCGTGACCCACAGTCAAGATCTCGCAAATAAGATGCCCCGCGTCGTCCATATGCGCGACGGCAGGGTCGACAGCGATCAGCGGAACGGCCGAGGCGCTTGACCCTGAGCGGGGTGAAAGATATAGCGCGCAAGGCTTTTTCCGGGATGCCGTGACGGCCAAAGCCGACACGGCGACTGAGCCGACCAAGCCGACCGCGACAGGGTCAGGATAGGCCCGAAGGCCGAGCTGGCCATGTGGACGAACTACGTAGGGAACAGGGCCAGAGGGCCGAGCACTACAGCGAATGTGATCGCCGCATGCAACGTGACATGGCCTCGCGCGAGCCTCAGTTTAACACAGCCTGGTCGGGTACTTTTCAAAGCCGGCCTTGTCTGCAGCGCCGCGCCCGCTCGCTGGTAAACGCATCGCGCGGCCTGGTGCTGGCCTGCCTGCTCGGCCTCGTGCCGGGCTCACGCAGCGCCGCGCAACAGCCGCCGCAAACGCCAACCACCCCAGCCGCGGGTGCCGCTGCGCCAACGCCTGTCCCGCAGTCGAGCGAGCCGGCGGCTGCCGACCCCACCGCGACGCCGGACGCCAGCTCCGAAGCGGAGCCCGAAGGCTCCGCCGCCGCGGGCGCCGAGCCATCGCCGCCGCCCCAAGCGGCGGAGGAAGAGCCCGCGCCGACCGGACCGACGGTGCCGGCGACGATCTGCGAAGGCAAACGCATCGGCCGGATCGAGGTGCAAGGGCAAGGCCGCGTGTCGGCCGACGACATTCGGTCGACGCTCAAGCTCAAGGAAGGCCTGCCCTGCGCTGACGGCGAAGTGACGCGCGACGCGCAAGCGCTCTGGGACCTCGGCTATTTCCGCGACGTCAAAGTCCTCGGCGACATCGCGGGTGACGAGATCGTGCTCACCTTCGTCCTGCGCGAGCGTCCGGCGATCGGCGAGATCGCGTACAGCGGCAACGACGCGATCGAGAAGAGCGACATCGAGGGCAAAGTCACGTTGAAGACGGGCGGCATCCTCTCTGTCCCTGAAGTGCGCACTCAGGTCGACAAGATCCGCGATCTCTACGCCGAGAAGGGCTACTTCCTCGCGAAGATCCGCTTCGAGCTGCACGACCGACCCAACAACGAAGTGCAGGTCGAGTTCGTGATCGAAGAAGGCGCCGAGGTCAGCGTGCGGCGCATCCGCTTCAGCGGCAACGCGCACCTGACCGACGCCGAGCTGCGCTCGATCATCCAGACGAGTCAGACGAACATCCTCTCGTTCATCTCGTCGTCCAACAAATACAAGCGCGACGCGTTCGACGAAGACGTCAACCGCATCCACGCGCTCTACTACGACTACGGCTATCTCACCGTCGAGCTGCAAGAGCCGCGCATCGAGCTCACCTCGGATCGCCGCTACATCGACATCACGATCCCGGTCAAAGAAGGCCCGCGCTTCAAGGTCGGCCGCGTGCGTGTGCTCGAGACTGACGAGCAAGGCAACGAGATCGAGCCGCTCGAGGGTCGCAAGCGCTTGCGCGAGAGCGTCACGTTGAACCCCGACGATTGGTTCAGTCGCTCGACGATCGCCAAGGACCTGCAGGAGATCACGCGCTTCTATCGCGACCACGGCTACGCACGCGCAGAGGTCCAGCCCGACACGCAGCTGCACATGGAAGACAAGAAGGTGGACCTCGCGCTCAGCGTGCGCCGTGGTCCGCTCGTCTATGTGGAGCGCATCAACATCAAGGGCAACACCAAGACCCGCGATGCGGTGCTGCGGCGCGAGGCCCGCATCATCGAGGGCGAGCTGTACAATCAGTCCGCGGTCGAGCTGTCCAAAGAGCGCATGACTGCGCTCGGTTACTTCGAGTCGGTCAACGTCAGCGAAGAGAGTGGCTCGGCGCCCGATAAGCTCGCCATCAACTTCGAGGTCGCGGAGAAGCCGACCGGTACGTTCCAGCTCGGTGCTGGCTTCTCGTCGCAAGAGACCTTCCTGCTGAACGGCCAGATCCAGCAGCAAAACTTGTTCGGCCGCGGTCAATCGCTGTCGCTGAACATGCAGTTCTCCGGCATCCGGCAGCTGGCGCAGCTCAGCTTCATGGAGCCGTACTTGTTCGGCACCACATGGAGCTCATCACTCGAGCTGTATCGCATCCTCGAACAGCGCCTCGAGTTCAACCGCGACCGCGTGGGCGGCAGCTTGACCGTCGGCCACCCGCTCGACGCGGTCTCGGACTACTTGCGCTTGTTCGCGACTTATCGCTTCGAGGTCGTCGACATCACGCCCGCGACCGGTGGCTTCTTCGGCGGCGGCGGCACGGGTCTGAACTACCGCATCTTCCGCTTCTTGCCGCTGCGCAACCTGTTTAACAGCGGGCGCACGAGCGCGATTCGGCTCGCGTTGAGCTGGGATACCCGGAACAACCGCTTGTTTCCGACCAGCGGTATCTACGCGACCGTCTCGACTGAGATCTCCGACAAGCTGATCGGCTCGACCAACGACTTCATGCGCAATGAGGTCAACTTCAGGTTCTACAAGCCGATCTGGGGTCCGTTCGTCCTCAAGGTGAACACGCAGTGGGGCCTCGTCACTTCGCGTGACGGCCGCGGCGTGCCGATCTACGAGCGCTACTTCCTCGGCGGTATCTTCAACGTGCGCGGCTTCGACTTGCAGAGCTTGGGCCCGCGCTTGGGCATCGCGAGCAGCTTCCGCGATCCCACGTTCGACACCGTCGCAGCACGCGGCGCCGTGTTCGGCGGCAACATGCAGGCCTACTACAACGTCGAGATCGAGTTCCCGATCGTCGAGTCGGTCGGCATCAAAGGCGTGCTTTTCCACGACGCCGGTAACCTCTGGAATCTAGAGAAATCGCTGTGCGGTCCGGCGCCTCAATCGCCCGAACCCGCGATTCAGCCCTGCGGCGTCTCGCCGACGACGCTGCGTACTTCCGTAGGTTTCGGATTTCGCTGGTTCTCGCCGCTCGGCCCGCTGCGCTTCGAGTGGGGCTTCCCGCTCTCGCCCAAGCGCCCCGCCGAGGACAACTACCAGTTCCAGTTCACGGTCGGAAACGCGTTTTGACCCTCCGTTGTGAGTAGCCCCGCTGAGGGGCCTCATATTGAATCTGCGAGCCAGGTGCTGCGTCCCAACCACGTAGCTTGACTTGCGTGTCCAACTTGGTAGCTGTTCCCCCCTAGAAAACCAGCCGAAGTCCCGGTGAGCAACCGGCTTTGCGCTTGGCTTGAAACGCCGACGGCAAGAGGTTTGTCGGGTTTACCGTCGTGAAAGGCCACACATGCACCGCTCGTTACGCGCCCTTACCCTCGCCTCACTTTTGATCGCTCCGTTTGGCTCCACCGTCCGCGCCGAACCGTCCGTGAAGATCGCGGTCGTCGACATGCAGCGCGCCTTGCATGAGACCGAAGACGGTCGCAAAGCCAAGGCCACGCTGAAGAGAGTCTTCGACGAGCGCCAGAAGACGCTCGACAAGCAGCAGAACGACCTCAAGGCTCTGAAAGAGAGCTTGGACAAGCAGCACGACGTGCTGACGCCAGCTGTTCTGACGAAGAAGCAGGAAGAGCTTCAGAAAGCCTTCACCGAGCTGCAGACGACCTACATGGAGTTTCAGCGCGAGCTTCAGGCCAAAGAAGGCGAGCTGACCAAGGACATCATCGAGCGCATGCAGCGCATCATGCGCCGCGTCGGTCAGACCGAAGGCTACACGCTGATCATGGAGCGCAACGAGAGCGGCGTGTTGTTCGTGCCGAGCAACTACGACCTCACGGATGTGTTGATCCAGCGCTACAACTCCGGCGAGGGCAAAGACGGCGGCGGTGCTTCGGCAGCCGCAGCGCCCAAGCCTGCAGCGCCCGCAGCGCCCAAGAAGTAGTCTCGGGCAGCACGCACGAACAACGAGAGCCGGAGAACGCTGTGCGTTCTACCGGCTCTCGACGTTTCAAAGTAGTTTCGTAACGTGGCTGGCTAGTTGATCGTGCTCGCCAGCGCCTCAGCGTCGCGCACGACGATGCGACGATGATCGAACAACACGAGGCTGCGGCGCTTGAGCTCGCCCAGCGTGAGCGTGACTGTTTCGCGTGTAGAGCCGACGTAGTCCGCGATCTCTTGGTGCGTGTACTTGATGCCGATCAGCACACCACGACTGTCGGGCACGCCGTAGCGGTTGGCTGCGTCCAGCAAGAACTCCGCCACGCGCGACTCGACAGTCCGCAAGAGCAAGCTCTCGATGCGACGCTCGGCATCGAGCCGCCGTTCCACCATGAGCTCGATCAACCTGCGAGCAAGGCCCGCGTTTTGCCCGAGCAGCTTCTCGATGCAGCGCGTAGGTATCTGCACGACATCGACCGTGTCGAGCGCTGTTGCCGTGTCGACATGCCGTGAACGCTGTGTGATCGCGATCTCCCCAATGACATCGCCAGGCCCGCGATAGGCGACCGTAAGCGCGCGTGTTTCACCCGCGCCACGAACCACCCGTACGCGCCCATCGGCGACTACGTAAATACCTGCGACTGGCTCGCCATGAGAATACAGGCGGCGTCTGCGCGCGATGCGCTGAAAGCCCGATAGCGCGGCGACCTCAGCCAAGTGTGCGCGCTCGCAGCCCGCAAACACATGACTCTTCAACAACGCCTGCATGCCGCGATCACGCGCGTCATACAAAGGTCGCTCGCCCCGAGTTAACCTCGCCACCTCATTCGGGTGGTCCATAGTTCCGCCCCCCTTGGCAGTGCACTTGTGTGCCGTCACGGACGTGACAGCTGAGAGTTCCCCGTCGCCCCTATCCCACAGAAGCGACACCCACACATACACCTAGACGGCGAAGAGTGACAACACTTACTGACTTTACCCACCTTCCATAAACACAGTTATCCAGTCCTCAACGTTGACTCCCGCGCCGCAATGGCAGTAGGGTCGCAGCGGTTTTCCAGCACAAAAACCAGTAATCTCATGGGAATCGCCTGAAGCCATGCGCCTGTACCGCGGCAAAATCGAAACTATCGCTGAAGACGTGATCCGCACGCTGAAAGAGCAAGAGAGCATCGAGCTGGAGAGTGAGCTGGAAGCTCGCCAGGACATCGAGGCGGTGCTGAAGGAGTATCTTCGCCTCGAGCGCGAGATCGTCGACGACGCGAAGAACCGCATGGAAGCGCGCGGCCTGGGCTACAGCCAGCTGGGCAAGGTGAAGAGTCAGGTCAGCAAGGAGCGCGGCGCGCCCTCGCAGGACGAGGTGCTCCCCTACTTGCTCGACCAGATCATGCACTTACTTTTTCACAGCGCGAACATCGCTGAAATCTTTGCGGAGGACGTGGAGCTGCGTAAGGCGATCACGCCAATCTTGCGCAAGCACATGGAGGTCGACTCGGACCTCGACCGCGAAGTGCGCTCGAAGATCAAGAACCTGACCGAAGGCACCACGGATTTCGACGTGGAGTACGCGCGTGTCACGGAGCAGATCAAGCAAAAGCGCGGTCTGTCCTGAGCCTGCATGCAGAGCATGACCGGTTACGGGCGCGGTACGGCTGCCCTGGGCGCAGCGACGCTGATCGTCGATCTGCGCTCTGTCAATCACCGCTTTTTTGAGCTTCGGCTGCACCTCGCCCCGGAGCTGACCGGCAAAGCGGCGCTGCTCGAAGAAGTCGCACGGCAGGCCATTTCGCGTGGTCGCGTCGACTTGAGCGCGCGCATCGAAGGTCCGCCGCCGCGTACGGTGCAGCTGGATCAGGCGCGCGCCCGAGCGGCATTTGCCGAGCTCGAAGTGCTGCAGCGCGAGCTTGCCCCGTCACAACCTCTGCCCCTGAGCTTGCTGGGCAGCGTTCCCGGGCTGTTTCGGGAATCCGGCGGGCCTGGTGACTCCGCGACCGAGCAGGCCTGCCGAGCCGCCGCCGAGCAGGCCTGTCAGGCACTGCTCGCCATGCGGCGGGCCGAAGGGGCGCGCTTGGCCCAGGACTTGGGCGAGCGCTGCCAGCAGATCAACCGCGAGCTCCAGGGCCTGGCGCCTACCCTGCCCGCACTGGTGCGCATGCAGCAGGACAAGCTGCGCGCGCGCATCGCGCAGTTGCTCGGGCCGAGCGGGCTGCCGATGGACGCCACGCGAATCGAGCACGAAATCGCCGTGTTGGCCGATCGCGCGGACATCTCAGAGGAGCTGACGCGCTTAGACGCACACGCGACCGCGCTGCTGCCGCTCCTCACTGCGGGCTCGGACGAGCCGGTGGGACATCGCTTGGACTTCCTGCTCCAAGAAATGACGCGTGAGGCGAACACGTCCGCTGCCAAGTTGCCGGATGCCAAGAGCACGCAGACCATGCTGGCGATCAAGGCCGAGCTGCTGCGGATGCGCGAGCAGGTGCAGAATGTGCTGTGAACGGAGTAGACTGTCGTGATGGTGGACGAGCTCTTGCTGCTGATCATTTCTTCGCCGTCCGGTGCGGGCAAGACCACTCTCACGCGCGATTTGCTCTCGCACTTTACCGACCTGACGTTCTCCGTCTCGCACACCACGCGCGCACCGCGCACGACTGAGGTCGAGGGGCGCGATTACTACTTTGTGTCGCGTCCGCAGTTCGATGAGCTGATCGACGATCACGCGTTCGTCGAGTGGGCGGAGGTGCACGGCAATCGCTACGGCACGTCGCTCGCGGAGTTGGAGCGCGCGCGCAAAGAGCGCAAGCGCGGCATCGTGTTCGACGTGGACTATCAAGGTGCGCGTCAGATCCGCGCCGGGCGTCCGGACGCCATCGGTGTGTTCGTGCTGCCACCTACGTTGGAAGACCTTCGGCACCGGCTGCGCGGGCGTGCCTCCGACGACGAAGAGACGATCGAGCGGCGCTTCAACAAGGCGCGCTCGGAGATCGAACAATATGGGTCGTTCGACTACGTCATCGTGAATGACGACATAGAGCATGCAAAGCAGCGCATGCGCAGCATCATTGAGGCGGAGCGCGCGCGACGTCACCGAATGGCGCCGCACGCAGAGGCATTGCTACGGCCAGCACGCACGCTACGCTAACTGGATGCGCCGCAGCCAAAACCAGCTTGCTCTGTTCTGGGCGGCTTGGGGGCTGACGTGTACTGGGCTGACGCCGAAGCCGGTTGCCGCTGAGAGCGGCGAGCACGGTTGTGGCGAGCTGTGTTTTCTGGATGACTCGAACCAGCCCTTGGTGGGAGCCAAAGCGGCGCTGCATGTCTCCAGCTTCATCACCAACGGGCCGACGCTGCCAGCTGCAGGCGACTACGGCGGGCGCAGTCGAGCAGCCAGCGATTTGCGCGTGCAGGTCGACGACCCGCGTGCGGTAGCAGGCGCATTTGCCACGCTCGAGAGTCGCACGGCATCGGGCATCTTGCGCGCGAAGCTGCAAGTGCCGCTGCATCGCCCTGCTCCCGGCATGCCGCTGCGTTCAGCGTACGTGCGCCTGGTCGCGGACGAGGTCGATGGTCATGCGCGTGGCGCCGAGAGCAGAACACTGCGCGTAGCGCTGCGAGATCACGTCCGCGTGCGCTATGCGAGCGGTGAGCGCGCGATCGAGCGCACGTTGCGCGTGGGCCTGGGCGACAAGCTCGATCATCCGGACTCGGCACGGCGCGCCAAGGTGATCGTGCACATCCTGCGTGCCGGCACTGAAGGTCAACCGGTGATCGGGCAAGACGACACGTCCGCGCTGAGCGTGATGCGCCAGCAGCTGTCGGCGGCAAACGAGATCTGGTTGCAGTGCAATCTCAGCTTCGGGGAGCCCACCGAAGTGTCGATGGAGATCGTGCAGCCACCGAGCGCCACCATGCTCGCGATCGCGAACGAGGATGGCTTGCCTGCGCGCGGCGCTGGTGAGCTGCGCTTCCGCGTCGATGGGCAGAGCGTGCCGCCGATCGCGACTCGCGCAGGAGCGAGCCCGACAGTGACTGGCCAGACGATCGCTGAGGCGGTTCGGAAGCTCGGCTTCTTCGCGAAGGTCAGCGAAAACCTGCCCACGCGCTCGGGCGCTGGTCCAAGCACGGACGTGCTGATCCGCCGCAAGAACGGCGATCCCGTGGTGATCACGCCAGAGGAAGGCGCACCGCTGTCCAGCGATGCGCGGCAGAGCCTGCAGATCGGCAGCGTGGATCTGGGTGACGGCCTGCAAGAGTTCGACAACACCACGGCGCAGGTCGGCTCGCTCGAAGAACGCACTTTGCTCAAAGCGATCTCGGACGACGATCCGCACAGCATCGACATCTTCGTCGTCAACCAGTTCACCGCAGCCACGCGCCAAGGCGAAGCTTTCATCGCCGATCCCGCTGGGCCGATCACCAACTCGGTCGTGATCGATCGCAATGGCCTGCGTCACGCACCGCTCGCATGGACACTCGCCCACGAGCTCGGTCACGTGTTGATGAACGACCCACTTCACCCTGACAACGTCGGCCCGGATCGACCCTGGCTACTGATGGACGCCGACAGCGGCCGAGGCACAGTCGACGGTCCCAAACGCCTACGGCCAGCGGATTGCCAACGCATGCGCGAAACCGCGCGACGCGCCCGCTATCCGCTGCTCACAGCCTTCGACCACGAGGATCTCACGCCTCGCCCCTAAGGCTCGACAGCCGTCGACCTAATCGACGTCATGGTCGTGAGCTTTGCAACAACAGCAACGGCGACTTGGGTCGACAACGTTGACTAGTCGTTACCGAACGCCAATGCGAGAGCTTGGTCCAGATCCTTTGCGCCGAGCAGCGTGAGCTCGGAGCGCTCCTCCTTGCTGAGGTGCGCGATATTGGCCTGCGGCAGCACGACGTGGGTGAAGCCGAGCTTCTTCGCTTCTTGAATGCGCACCGCCGGACGGGCGACTGCGCGCAACTCACCCGTGAGGCCGATCTCACCGAACATCGCGCGTTCCGCCGGTACAGGCCGGTCGCGCAGGCTCGACACGATCGCCACGCTCAACGCCAGATCCACAGCAGGCTCGTCGATACGCACGCCACCTGCGACGCTCGCGAACACGTCTTGATCGAGCACCTGTACCGCCGCTCGCCGCTGCAACACCGCTAGCAACACTGCCAAGCGATTCGCATCGAGGCCGGTGGTCACGCGGCGAGGCGCGCCATAAAGCGCCGGCGCGACGAGCGCTTGCACTTCGACCAACAGCGGACGAGTGCCTTGGGTCGTAGGCAGCACGACTGAGCCCGACGCACGCAGCGGCCGCTCCGCGATGAACAACGAGCTCGCATCCGCGACCTCACGCAGGCCATCGCTCGCCATCTCAAACACGCCGAGCTCTTGGGCTGGCCCAAAGCGATTCTTCGTCGCGCGGATGATCCGAAACGCGTAAGTCGCGTCGCCTTCGAACGAGAGCACGGTATCGACCAAGTGCTCGAGCATCTTTGGCCCAGCGAGGCTGCCGTCCTTGGTCACGTGGCCGATCACAAACATCGCCACGTGCTGCGTCTTCGCGTATTCGGTGAGCCTGCCAGCCACATCGCGCAGCTGCCCGACGCTCCCCGCGGCCGACTCCAGATCTGACGAACGCAGCGTCTGGATCGAGTCGATCACCGCCATGTCGTAGCGCTCCGACGCCAACGCATTCAAAGCATCGCCCACGTCGGTCGTCGCAAGCAGGAGCAGCCGATCGGGCACGCCCAAGCGGCGCGCCCGCATGGCCACCTGCGCAGCGGACTCCTCGCCTGTGACGTACAGCACGCGCTTGCCGTTGGCAGCCACACCCGCGACCGCTTGCATGAGCAAGGTGGACTTGCCGATGCCCGGCTCACCACCCAGCAACGTCACACCGCCACGCACCACGCCGCCGCCGAGAACACGATCGAGCTCGACGATCCCGGTGGTAAATCGCTCGGCGTCGTCCGCGACCACATCGGCGATCGCGACCGGCACCACGCCGCCCGAGCCACTGCGCGCTGGCGCGCGATTGGAGCGCGGCGCAACGCGGTTTTCTTCGAGCGTGCTCCAGTTCCCGCAGCCAGGACAGCGCCCAAGCCACTTCGGTGACTGGGCGCCGCAGGCGGTGCACTCATAGACGGTCTTGGCAGCTTTGCTCACGATGCCTCACACGGTGTCCATCGCGCGCTCGGCGGCCAAGTTGTGGCGCAAGCTTCAGAACATTACGCCGAGCACGAGCCGGAGCGTCTGCGCGTTGATCAAACCTTCGTGGTGGTTCACGTACATGAGACCCGGCATCGGGAACAGCACGCCGTACTGCAGCATCGCGTGATAGCCGTCGTTCTTGTTCGGACCGTCTGCGCTACGCCAGTACACGGTCGCGTCGATTTCCACGCCGAGGTTGGGATCGTTTCCCCACGTCTGGATCGGCGCGGTCGCGCGGCTGTAAACCAGGTCCACGCGCGCACCAAACAGCTGACCGAAGCTGTCCTTCACGAAGTCGTAGCTGATACCAGGCTTCACGTACATCGCGCCGGTGATCTGACGCATGATGTTGCGCCACAGGATCAAGTCCACGCGATACGCGGGGTGAAAGCGGAACGTCGAAACGCGGTTGTTGATCAGCGTGCTGTCCGCAGTGCCCGAGTCGCGCAAGCCCGCCTGGTCGACGAAATTCGCATCGGACGAGAGGCCCTCCACCTCGGAGTCGCCAGTGGCGGCACCGGCGTACAGGTACAAGCCGAGCTTGTCGTTCAACAGGCGCAGCTCACTCTCGAACGCGGCGCCGAACTGGCTCACGTACTGCGTGGTGCGGTTGTCGCTGCTGTTCAGCAACGTACCGACGATCCATGCCGCCTCGATCTCCAAACGCAGCTTGCCGAAGCGCAGCTGCGCCCAGACGTCCGGCGTGTAGAGCGAGGACTTGAGGTCTTGGACCTCGGTGGGCGAGCGCAGCAGCGAGCTCGTCGATGACATTTGGAAGCGCGCACCGCCATTCAGCACCGCACCACCGCGCGCGAGCACGGCGTCTTCGTCTTCATCGGGGACGCGCCGCGTGACGGAGAACGTGTACTGGTCGAAGTCGTCGAGCTGCGATGCGTCGTAGCCGGGCCGATCGATGTTCGAATTCAGCCCCATGCGACCTTCGTTCAGGAAGTCGTATGCGGCGGAGAGGTAGAAGCCGAGCAGCTTGGTCGTGCCCTGGACGCGACCGAGATCGGTCGAAAAGTCGTCGTCGAGCCCGTTGCCAGCGTTCGCCAGCATGCCGAGACCCCAGTGGTCGGGCATCAAGCCGAAGCGCAGCTCGCCCAAGTCGCGGTTACGAACCTCGGCCCACACGCGACGCGGCAAGATCAAGCTGCCGGTCGGAATCGTGGTGCCGGGGAACGTCGCGGTCGCGACTGCACCCGAGCCGTAGTAGCTGCTCGGACCGTCGCCGAGCACGTAGTTATCGAGGATGTCGAACGTGGTCTTGATCCGAATGTCCTCGCTGATGTTCAGCTGCGGAGAGAAACGGAAGCGCACGTTCGCGAACTGCAGGGTCTTGACCTTGCACACGTTGCCGAGGTCGGTCTCGCCGCCGACGGATTCGCCAGCGCACATGGTCGTCGTGTTGGCGCGCTCGATCGGGCGAAAACGCGAGAACGGATCCGGCTCCCCGTTGTTCATCACGATGCCGCGACCGAGCCAGAAGCGATCCATGAGCTCGCCGCGCGCACGGAAGTAACCGTGCAGGGTGACGATCGGCGTGGGCGCAGCCCAGCCTTGTTTTTCTTCCGGAGGGGGCAGATCGCCTGCGAGACGATCACCTAGCTCGCCGGGCGACGGAATCGACAACTCCGGCGACGGGGCACCGGACTCGCCGGGCGCGACACCACCGCTTCCTGCGGTGACCGGGCTCAAGCCTGAAGAGGCCGGAGGCTCGCCAGCAGGCGCTTCGGGCTCAGCGACAGAGCCAGGCTCGGCGGTCTCAGCGGAATCCGGCGCAGCCGCAGCATCATTTTGCCCGGCCGCTGGGGGGGGCTGTCCCGCTGGGTCCGTCTGTTCTTGAGCAGGTTGGGCAGGCGCGGAGGAGCCGGGGCTGGGCGCGGTGGGCGGACGCAACCTCTCCTGATTCAGACTTTGGCTCGGGGTCGCCTGCGCGCTGATCACGCTGGGCAGGCTGGCGAGCGCGAGCAGACACACAATCGTAGAAAGGCGCATGAGAAGTTAGCTCCGCGATAGATCTCGGCACACGTACCGTAAGGCGCTGCGCTGGGTAACACGCGGGGAAACAGCGGGTCAAATGGACCAGCACCTCGTCTCGCGCGCGGAGCATACGCTCTTGACTCGCATCGAGGGGCACTGCAAGTGAACACGATGCCTTTGGGATTGCGGATCGTGCCTCTGGGTGGGTTGGGCGAGGTTGGAATGAATTGCCTCGCTCTGGAGCTTGATGGCTCGATCATCGTGATCGACTGCGGGGTCACGTTCCCAGACGACGAGCCGGGGGTGGACATCATCCACCCGGACTTCAGCTACCTGTTCGAAAACCGCACGCGTGTGCGCGGCATCGTAATCACGCACGGCCACGAAGATCACATCGGCGCCCTGCCCTATCTCCTCAATCACGTGCCCACCAAGGTGTACGGTCCGGAGTACGCGCTCGCGTTGGTCCGCGAGCGCCTGAGTGAGTTCACCTTCGACACTCCGCCCGATCTCGCCGCGCTGCCTTTGCACCAGCGCTTGCAGCTCGGCGCGTTCGAGGTCGAAGCCTACCGGGTCACGCACTCGATCCCGGACTCGACAGGCCTCGTGATTCGGACGCGCGTCGGGACCGTGGTCCATTCTGGCGACTTCAAGATCGATCTCGATCCGCCGGACGGGCAGCACTTCGAGATCGACTTCCTTCAGCAGCTGGGCGACAGCGGTATCAGCCTGCTGATGAGCGACTCGACGAACGTCGACGTCGAGGGTACGTCCGGGCCCGAGAGCGACGTGGCGACCGCACTGCAGCGACAGCTGACGGAGGCACCCGAACGCGTGATCGTGTCGATGTTCGGCTCGAACGTGTTCCGACTCGCGGCCGCGCTGTCAGCAGCGCACAAAGCGGGCAAGTTCGTGCTGCTGCTCGGCCGATCACTGCAAACGCACGCGCGCGTGGCCGAGCGTCTCGGGCTACTGCCTAAGCCACTGCCGACCTACATCGCCCCAGACTCGGCGCAGAGCATTCCGCGCAAACAGCTGTGCGTGATCGCGAGCGGCTCCCAAGCCGAGCCTCAAGCCGCACTGGCCAGGCTCGCATTGGGCACGCATCACCACCTGCGACTTGAGCCCGACGACACAGTGGTGCTTTCATCACGCATTATTCCGGGTCGGGAGCGAGCCATCCACACGCTTGTCGATAACTTGGAGCGCCGCGGGGTGCGAGTCGTGCAGCGCTACGACGATCCCAAGCTGCACGTGAGCGGGCACGCGTGCCGCGCGGAGCAGCGCAAGCTGATCGATCTCCTGCGCCCCCGCATCTTCGTGCCGGTGCACGGCACCTTTCACCACCTCAAGCGCCACGCTGCGCTGGCCCGCGAACAAGGCGTGCCCGAAGTGCATGTGATCGAAAACGGTGCCTCGCTCGATGTGCACGACGACACGGCGACGCCCGGCGAGCCGGTCACCAAAGGGCGCGTGCACGTGCAAGCTGGCACCGAGCTGCCGGACGTGGTGCTGCGCGATCGCATGCTGATGGCGGAGGTCGGCATCGTCGTGATCACGCTCGGCGTGGACGAGCGCGGCGCCCTGCAGGTTCCGCCGCACATCCTGACTCGCGGCGTGATCTGGGAAGATAAAGAGCGCGATCTGCTCGCTGACATCCGCTCTCGCATCGAAGACGCGCTGCAAGCGCTCGTTCTGCCGCGCCAGGACGATGCGTTGCGCGACATCGCGTGCCGCGCTGCGCGGCGCTACCTGCGCGACGAGATCGGCTTTCGACCGCTGACGCACTGTGTCGTCACCAGGAGCCCCGGATGAATGAGCCTTCGCGCTGGCTCTGCAGCGTGATCACGCTCCTCTCGCTGATTGGCTGCGCGTCGCTGATGGGCTGCGCGCAGACCACCGCGAAGCCCGCGGAAGTGCCGGGCGCACACGCCGAACAGCCCGAAAATGACCAGCTCGCAGGTGCGCCTCCCGGTGCGACGCCGACTGCCAGCCGCGCATCACGCCGCGTGCCTTCATTACGAGAAGCGCAGGTGATCACCGAGCTGATGCGCGCAGCCGAGCGCGTGCGCAACCTGCAGTTCGTACGGCGCGTGCCGGTGCTGGTCGAAAACCGCGAGCGCATCACCGAATACGTCAGCACCCAGATCGAAGAAGAAGAGCTCGAACGCGCGCGCGTGGTCTACACGGCGCTTGGGCTCTTGCCTGAAAATCTCGATGTGCGCGCCCTGCTCCTGCGGCTGATGGGCGAGCAAGTGGTGGGCTACTACGATGCCGACGAAAAGCATCTGGTGGTGCGCGACGACATCATGCGCGGCTTCGCGCAACAGAACGACCACGAATCGGGCGCACAGTCGGAGCTCGCCGAAGCGCGCATCGTGCTGCTGCACGAGCTCGTGCACGCGCTGCAAGACCAGCACCTGAAGCTGTCCGAGCACATCCACGCCGAGCGCGATACCGACGCCAGCAACGCGTTTCACGCGCTGGTCGAAGGCGACGCGACCTTGGCGATGATCGGCTATGCGCTCGAGCGCGAGCAGGTCCCGTTGCACCGACTGACGGGCAATCCCGCGCAGGTTCGCTCGTTCTCCGATGTGGTTCGGCGCTCGCCACTCGCGGGCAGTGAGCTCGAGCAGGCACCCGCGATCGTGCGGGTGCCACTCCTGAGCTCATACGTGGATGGCCTCGCTTTTTGCGCCAGCCTGCACGGCCGTGGCAGCTTCAGCGCAGTCGATGCCGCACACAGCGAGCCACCCAGTTCGACCGAGCAGGTGCTGCATCCCGAACGCTTCGCGCAGCTCGACGCGCCGACCGTGGTGCAGCTGCAGGTGCTGCCCGAGCTCGACAGCGCGGGCTATGAAGTCGTGCGCGAGGACACGCTCGGCGAGCTCGAGCTAGGCGTCTATTTCGGTCAGGCCGGAACGCAAGAGGACGCGAAGCGCGCAGCGGATGGCTGGGACGGCGATCGCATTCGCGTCTACAGCCGCGCCGGTTATCCTACTGCCGTCGTCTGGCTAAGTGTATGGGACACTGTGCACGATGCTGAGCAAGCGCAGACCGCTGCAGAGCGCGTGCTAAGTGCTGGGAACGCCAGCCTGCAGCCTCGCTCGGCAGTCTATCGGCGCGGCAGCTCGGTGCTGCTTTTGCGCGACATCGAGCCGGGCCTCTTACAGCACATTGCGGCTAGATTGCTGAATCACCGCTGACCTTCCCCCTCTCAGTCGCGCTGACCATCCCGATGGCCAAGGCCGCGCGCGCTTGTTACAAAGGTTCAGCATGAGCGAGCGAGTCTCATGGGACGTGTACTTCATGAACATTGGCCACGAGGTGGCGAGCCGATCGACGTGCCCACGAAAGCACGTCGGCGCGGTGGTCGTGCGCGACAAGACCATCCTCGCCACCGGCTACAACGGCTCGGTGCGCGGCTTGCCGCACTGCGAGGACGCCGGCTGCATGCTCGAGGACGGCCACTGCGTGCGCACCATCCACGCCGAAGTGAACGCCCTGATCCAAGCAGCCAAACACGGTACCCGGCTCGAGGGCGGCACGATCTACGTCACTGCCTCGCCGTGCTGGAATTGCTTCAAATACATCGCGAACACCGGCATCCGCCGCGTCGTATTCGGCGAGTTCTACAGAGACAACCGGATCTTCGAGGTGGCGCGGGAGCTCGGTATCGAGCTCGTACAGGCCAGCGAGCTGGGTCTCGGACCAGCTGGTGGCGGTTCTTGACCGCCCTGCTACAGAGCACTAAAACACCGGCCGCGATTCAGAATGGCCGTGATTTTCAACCCCGCCTTGAACGGCAAATAGTCAAGCGGCGCTGACCCGAGCCCTCATCACCCGCCCCACCCGCCCACGAACGAAAGACCTACAACGCATGCAGTCGCAGCTTGAAACATTGAGTCCGGTATTGGTCGAAGTGAAAGTCGAAGTGCCTTGGGAAAAGGTCAACGACGACTTGGAGTCGGCCTACAAGGCGATGCAGCGTAAGGCTCGGATCCGCGGCTTCCGTCCCGGCAAAGTTCCCCGCGACGTGGTGAAGAATGTGCTCGGAAAGTCAATCCGCTCGGAGGTGACTGCGGAGCTGGTGCGGCAAGGAATCGGCCATGCGGTGGAAGAGCACAAGCTCGATCCGGTCTCGTATCAGGACCTGTCGCCCGCCGCGATCAACGACGGCGAGCCGCTGCGCTTCACGGCCAAGCTCGAAGTGCGCCCGAAGATCGACCAGGTCGACATCGCGGGCATCGAGGTCGAGCGCGTCGCGTTGAAGATCGCCGACACCGCGATCAACGCCGAGATCGACCGGCTGCGCGAGCAAGGCGCAGAGCTGATCACGCCCGAGCCCGCGCGCGCCTCGCAGAGCGGCGACACGATCACGTTCGACGTGCGCGTGAGCATCGACGGCGAGAAGCAAGAGAACATGGACGCGAGCGAGCGCCGTGCAGAGCTCGGCAAGGGCAATCTGCTGCCCGAGCTGGACGCTGGCCTGACCGGCGTGTCGATCGGCGACGAGCGCGACATCGAGGTCAACTTCCCGGCGGACTACGGCTACGAAGAGCTGCGCGGCAAGACGGCAGTGTTCCAGGCGACGCTCAAGAACATCCAGACCAAAGTCTTGCCCGAGGCTGACGACGAGTTCGCGAAAGATCTGGGCGAAGACACCCTGGAAGCGCTGCGGAGCTCGGTCCGTACACGTTTGGAGAAGACTGCAGGCGAGCGCACTGAGTCCGAAGTGCGCGACGCCGTCGTGGAGCAGCTTGTCGACAAGAACCCTGTGCCCGTGCCGCCCAGCCTGATCGAACAGGAGACACGCTCCCTGCTCGAGCAATATGTTCGGATCCAGTACATGCTCAGGCAGGAACCGAAGCTCACCGACGAAGTGCAAGAAAACTTCAAACGTCAAGCTGAGCGCAAGGTGCGTGCGGGTCTCCTGTTCGGAGCGATCGCGCGCTCGGAAAACATCAGCGTTACGCCAGAGGACGTCGAAGCCAAGCTGGCCGAAATCGCTGAGCGCACAGGCAAACACATCGCCAAAGTGCGTGCCGAGCACCAAGATGAGCAGAGGAGAAACCTCGAGCTGCAAATCTTGGAGAAGAAGCTTCTTGAGTATCTCGTCTCAAGGGCTACGATCAGGGATGTCGAGGCCAAGCCGGAATCGTCGACACAGGAGGCCACCCCATGAGTCACGAACGCGCTATGGCGTTCATTCCTTATCCGCAGGTAGTTGAATCAACACCGCGCGGTGAGCGCAGCTGGGACATCTTCAGCCGCCTTCTGAACGATCGCATCATCTTCCTCGGCACCGAGATCAACGACGACGTCGCGAACATCATCATCGCGCAGTTGCTGTACTTGGAGAGCGAAGACCCTGACAAAGAGATCACGCTCTACATCAACAGCCCAGGTGGGTCGATCACGGCCGGCCTCGCCATCTACGACACCATGCAGTATGTGCGTGCACCGGTGTCGACGCTGTGCATTGGCCTAGCTGCCTCGATGGCTGCCTGGCTCCTGGCGGCGGGCTCCAAGGGCATGCGCCATGCGCTGCCGAACAGCCGAGTGATGATTCACCAACCTCTCGGAGGCATCCGAGGTCAGGCGTCTGACATCGAGATCCATGCGCAAGAGTTGTTGCTGATCCGCGAGCGCATGAACAAGATCCTGGAAAAGCACACCGGACAGCTGTCCTCGAAGATTAAGCTCGATACGGAGCGGGATAAGTACCTATCCGCTGAGGAAGCCCGAGCTTACGGCATCATCGATAACGTCATCGCCGCACGCGAATCCAAAGACGGTAAAGACGGGAAGTAACTTGCGGTCGCTTACTTGATGCGGCTTGAAGGGGTCTGCCACGGGCGGTAGACTCGATAACATACCCGTGTATATACGGTGAGAGCGAGACACAGCTGTGGTCGATCGACGCAGAGAAGATAGTCACGGTAATCTTCAATGTTCCTTTTGCGGTAAATCCCAGAAGGAAGTGAAGAAGCTCATCGCTGGGCCGACCGTTTACATCTGCGATGAATGCATTGGCCTGTGCAATGACATCATTGCCGAAGAGGTCGACCGCGAGGACTCCTGGAGCAGCGGCGGACCACTGCCGAAGCCGCGTGAGATCAAAGGGGTCCTCGACGAGTACGTGATTGGCCAAGATCGCGCGAAAAAGATTCTCGCGGTCGCGGTGCACAATCACTATAAGCGCATCGAGTCGCGGGTCGCCGCGGACGACGTCGAGCTTCAGAAGTCGAACATCTTGCTGATGGGCCCAACCGGCTCAGGCAAGACGCTGCTCGCGCAAACGCTGGCGCGCATTCTCAATGTGCCCTTCGCGATCGCGGACGCGACGACATTGACCGAAGCTGGCTATGTCGGTGAAGACGTCGAGAACATCATCGTTCAGCTGCTGCAGAACGCTGACCACGACGTGGAGCGCACGCAGCGCGGCATCGTCTACATCGACGAGATCGACAAGGTCGCGCGTAAGGGTGACAACCCGAGCATCACGCGTGACGTGAGCGGCGAAGGTGTTCAGCAAGCGCTCTTGAAGATCATCGAGGGCACGATCGCGAACGTCCCGCCCAAGGGCGGTCGCAAGCACCCCCAGCAGGACTTCCTGCAGGTGGACACAACGAACATCTTGTTCATCTGCGGCGGTGCTTTCGTCGGCCTCGATCAAATCATTGAGCGCCGGATCGGTGAGCGCAGCTTGGGTTTTGGCGCGGACATCCCGTCGCGCAAAGACAAGCAGATCGGCGAGTTGCTCTTGCAGGTGCAACCCGAAGACTTGCTGCGGTTCGGCATGATCCCTGAGTTCATCGGCCGCTTGCCGATGATCGCGACCTTGCACGAGCTCAACGAAACCGCGCTGATCGACATCTTGACCAAGCCGAAAAACGCGCTGGTCAAGCAATTCCAGAAACTCTTGGAAATGGACGGCGTGAAGCTGAAGTTCCAAGACGACGCGCTCAAGGCGGTGGCCCTGCAAGCGCTGAAGCGCAATGCTGGCGCTCGCGGTCTGCGCGCGATCCTTGAAGCTGCGATGCTCGAGATCATGTACGACGTCCCATCGCGCCCCGGCATCAAAGAGGTGGTCATCACCGCCGATGTCATCGAAAAGGGTGAGGGACCGATCACGGTCTACGAGAAAGAAGCCGAGCTCGCGTAATGCACGAGCAGCTTTAGCTGCAGTGCCCGAGGGCTATCGAGCTCGTGCGCCAGCGAACCTCGCGGTTGTGAGCCGCGAGGTGCCGCGTGCACCTACAGTGTTGTGTGAATCACGGCCCGTAGACAGCTCTGGTCCGCTGACGCATCCGCCGCTCTTTCCTGCCGGGACTTCGCGTAGCCGCGCGAGCGCAGTGCTGACGGTTCCGATGTTTCGCCGATGCTGCCTAGCCAGTTGGAGCGCACAGCTACGAACCTGGAAAAGGCTTCGTGGGCGGGCCGGCCCGGATTTTGCGCTATACTTGGTTTCATGATGGGCTAGGCCGGCGTGCCTACGCACAGCGGCTATATGAAGCGCTTCTACACAGTTATGGCCGGTCCGTTCGCTCGGCATCGGCGGCGAAGGGTTTAGATGTTCTTCCGCAACGATAACTCTCCCCAAGGGGAGCGCTCCCGAGGCAAAGTGCTACCGCTTCTACCCCTACGCGATATCATCGTTTTTCCGCACATGGTCGTGCCGCTCTTCGTCGGCCGCGAGAAGTCGATCGCTGCGCTCGAAGAGGCGATGAACCATGACAAGGAAATCCTGCTCGCCGCCCAGCGACAGGCCAAGACGAATGATCCTACAGCCGAGGACATCTTCGGCATGGGCACCGTCGGCACGATCATCCAGCTGCTCCGGCTGCCGGATGGGACGGTCAAAGTCTTAGTCGAGGGCAAGCGCCGAGCGCGCATCGAACGCTTCATCCCGAATGAAGGGTTCTTCCTGTGCGAAGTCAGCTTGGTCGAAGAGCCCGCGGGCAGCAGCGTCGAGCTCGAAGCGTTGATGCGCAGCGTGCAAGCGACCTTCGAGGCTTACGTCAAGCTCAACAAGCGCATCCCACCGGAGATGCTCGTTTCTGTCCAAACGATCGATGATCCGGCGCGTCTCGCGGACACGATCGTCGTGCACTTGTCGTCGGTGAAACTGAGCGATCGCCAAGAGATCCTCGAGACGACAGATCCAGGTAAGCGCCTGACGCGGCTCTACGAGCTGATGAGCGCGGAGATCGAGATTCTCCAAGTGGAGAAGAAGATCCGCACGCGCGTCAAGAAGCAGATGGAGCGCACGCAGAAGGAGTACTACCTCAACGAGCAGATGCAGGCGATTCAGAAGGAGCTCGGCGAACGCGACGAGTTCCGATCGGAGCTGGCAGAGCTGGAAGAGAAGATCAAAGCGAAGCGCCTCACTGACGAAGCCGCCGACAAGCTGCGCAAAGAGCTGAAGAAGCTCAAGATGATGCAGCCGATGAGCGCGGAAGCGACCGTCGTGCGGAACTACATCGACTGGGTTCTCGCCCTCCCCTGGTTCGACAAGAGCGACGAGAACTACGACATCGATCTCGCCGAGAAGATCCTGAACGAGGATCACTACGGTCTAAAGAAGGTCAAAGAGCGCATCCTCGAGTATCTCGCGGTGCAAGCGCTCGTAGGCAAGCTGCGCGGTCCTGTGCTGTGTTTGGTGGGCCCGCCCGGCGTCGGTAAGACGTCGCTCGCGAAGTCGATCGCACGTGCCACTGGCCGCAAGTTCGTGCGTCTCGCGCTCGGTGGTGTGCGCGACGAAGCGGAGATTCGCGGTCATCGCCGCACGTACATCGGCGCGCTGCCTGGTCGCATCATCCAGAGCTTGCGCAAGGCCGGCACGAACAACCCGGTGTTCTTGCTCGACGAGATCGACAAGATGTCGTCTGACTTCCGCGGTGATCCTGCGGCGGCGCTGCTCGAGGTGCTCGACCCTGAGCAGAACGCGACGTTCAACGATCACTATCTCGATCTCGACTACGACTTGTCGGACGTGATGTTCATCACCACGGCCAACAGCATGTCGGGCATCCCTGCTCCGCTCGCGGATCGCATGGAGATCATCGCGCTCAGTGGCTACACCGAGTTCGAGAAGCTCAACATCGCCGTGCGCTACCTGATCCCGCGTCAGCGCGAGGAAGCGGGTCTGCAGGATGTCGATCTCGAGATCACCGAGAACGCGATCCGCACCGTGGTTCATCACTACACGAAGGAATCCGGTGTGCGTAGCTTGGAGCGCGAGCTCGGAAGCATCTGCCGCAAGGTCGCGCGCAGGGTCGTCAACACGGACAAGAAAGAGAAGCACCGCGTCGTCGCGAAGAGCATTCCGAAGTATCTCGGCGTGCCCAAGTACCGACCGGACAGCGCGCGCGGCAAGGACGAGATCGGTCTGACCAACGGGCTCGCGTACACGAACTACGGTGGCGCGATCTTGGAGTGCGAAGTCACGGTCGTCGCCGGCAAAGGCAAGCTCGTGATCACCGGCCTGCTCGAGAAGGGCATGCAGGAGTCGGCGCAAGCCGCCATGAGTTACATCCGTTCGCGCGAGAAGCTGCTCGGCCTGCCGGTGGACTTCTACCAGAACAACGACTTCCACATTCACTTCCCCGAGTTCGTTCCCAAGGACGGCCCGAGCGCGGGTGTGACCATGGCGACGAGCATCGCGAGCGCGTTGATGAGGATCCCCGTGCGTCGCAATCTCGCGATGACCGGCGAGATCACGCTGCGCGGTCGCATCATGCCGATCGGCGGTTTGAAAGAGAAAGCGCTGGCGGCGCATCGTGCGGGCATCGACACGCTGTTGATCCCGAAGGACAACCGCAAGGATCTGCGCGAGATCCCGCGGCGCGTGCTCGCGATGACGCGCATCGTGCTGATCGAGCACGCCGATGAAGCGCTGCGCGAGGCGCTGTGCTTGAGTGATCCGGAATCGATCTTCGGCAAGCGCGTAGCGCCGATGGAGTACGTCAACGGCAAGCTCGTTCTGCACGGGCAGCCGGCGGCGGCGGACGACGACTCGGCTCATGATGATGTGCCGACCCCAACGGTCGATGCGCCGGGCGCGCAGCAATAACCAGTAAGCGTCCACGCTCAGCCAAGCGTGGACGTGAGCGCCCTGTTCCTGGCCGCGCGCGTGAACGGGAAAGAAAGGATGAAGTGGCTGCCCCTTGTGTAAACGTGGTCATCGAGAAGAAGCCACAAACGCGGTCAAAGCCGCAAAGCACAAAGGACAGCCATGGAACACA
>Ga0114940_10000020_pt1 | contig 108050 bp, 93 predicted proteins | sample ColdCreekSource_FD_87195 | JGI IMG/M metagenome (GOLD analysis project Ga0114940, IMG submission 87195) | Groundwater microbial communities from Cold Creek, Nevada to study Microbial Dark Matter (Phase II) - Cold Creek Source | ecosystem: Environmental > Aquatic > Deep subsurface > Groundwater...
ATCGCTGCAGCGTGGCGTATCAGCTGCTTGAGACTGCCGCTCTTGACTCGCCGCAACTTCGGCACCACCCATGTAGTGATGACTGGATCCAGCGAAGATTGGGCGCAGTTGAACGCAGCACAACCCGCACCTGCGAGCAGCGACCACGCGCGTTGGCCGCACTTGTCGCCAGTGTTCCGCGTCGTGGACCGACTGGTCTTTTGGTCCGACAGCGCGCTGACCGTCCCCGGGACATCCTTCCGTTTCGGGCTCGATCCGATCATCGGTCTGATTCCGGGCGGTGACGCCGTGGGCGGCGCGCTCTCGCTGTCTGTGCTGGTGCTCGGGCTGCAGTATCGACTGCCGGTTTGGGTGCTCTGGCGCATGGTGTTCAACATCGCTATCGACACGGCGGTCGGCTTTGTTCCGCTGGTCGGCGATCTGTTCGACTTTGGCTTCCGCGCCAACCAGCGCAACATGCAGTTGCTGCGCGATCACACAGAGCGCGGCGCCTTACCCGCGAGCATGCCCAAGAGCTATTGGATCTGGGGCATCCTGCTGGTGTCGCTCGCGTTGGTACTCGCTGCGATGCCGATCGTGCTGCTGGTGTGGTTGAGCGGCTGGCTGCTGTCCGGCGCGCACTGAAGCATGAAGCGGATCAGCGCGTGCGGACGTCGCGCACATGGCCTCCGCGCATCGGCGCAGCAGGCGGGCTGGAAAAGCCGCCTACGCCGACGCCCATGCCGTAGCCGCGCCCGTACCAGCCGTACGGTCCCGCGCACCAGGGGTTGCCCCAGCCGCATCCGTACATGCCGACGCCCATACCCATGCCGTACCCGTACATCGCGGGGTGGCCTGAATAGTAGTAGTTGCCGCGCTCTTCGATGAACGGCGTGCGCTGCGTGTATTGCTGCGGCCCGTTTTGCACCTTCCAGCGCAGCCCGAAGCTGCTGATCTGTCCGGGCACCACGTCACGCGGCATCGCGAAGCTCAGCTGCACGCTGCCGAACGCGCCGGGCGCAACGCTCAAGCGCTTGCGCTCGAGCGGCGCGACGTTGCGTAGAAGGTCGTTGCCGGCGCGCAGCGGGTCGAGCCGCACGTCTTGCGGGTCGATGATGATCGGAACTCCGCTGGTGTTGTGGAGATCGATCGTCACGTACACGACGGCTTCGCCGTCTTCGAGGAACGAGCCGCGCGACCAGACCTTCGCTTCACCGAACTGTCCAAACGCGCCGGCCATCGTGTAGATCGCTTCGCGTTCGCCGCGCACGGTTTGACCGTACACGTGCTCGGTTGGGCGGAAGTACTGCCGACTCTCCGCACAGCCCATCAGGCCGATCAGAGCACATAAGCTGATCCATGTGCGCACGGGGCACCTCCATGGATAAGCGTACCCTGCCAGCGTTGCCGCGCCACGCTCGGCGTGGGCCTGCCCGAAAAAATCGCCTGATGTCGTGCGGTCAGGGCATGAGCGCGAAGCAGTAAATCCCACCGTAGCCGCCGCCGGAGCCTACGGTCGGGTTCGCCGGATCCGATGATCCGCCGAATGCCAAGCTCCCGCCAGGCGCACAGCCAGCTTCATTGATCGCGGAGATCCAGTTGCCTGCGCTTCCGCCAGGAACCGCACCTACAATCGGTCGCGGCCACGCATGCCCAACCCGCGGCCGGCCGTCAGCGCCCACCGCGCTCGTCCAATTGCGGCAGGTCGACGACGGATCGTAGTTGTACAAGAGCCCATCGGCACCGGTGCCAGTGAGCACGCGGTGGTTATCGACTTGTGTCCCCATGGGCGTGCTGTTGGGGATGCCATCCTCGTTCGGCAGATCTTGTGCGATGTCGGGGTGGGCACCGACCGGGCGTCGCTGGATCAGGTCGGTGAGGTTCGCTGAGACCAAGCGCCCGTTGCGGTCGTACCAAGGGCCTGCACCGATGCGGTCGCGTGCATGGACCGCCTTGCCGGAGGCGCCCTCCGTCACACTCAGAAACGCGCGCCAGCCTTTGCCTCCCGCTCCAGCCAGGGAACGTTCTGCGATCTGCCTGCAGATCTCGTCGGCGCCCGATAGGCCATCGATCTTCCCGAAGCGCAGGTCGCCGCCGAAGCCGGACTCGCTGCCCGAGAGTCGCTGCATCGCCACCCGGCTGGTCACGAAGAAGCTGAAGGGCGGCAGGATCTCTTGGCTGGCCAAGTTGCCGGAGCCTCCACCGGACCCTGCCTGGGCCATGCCCGCCGCGCCGCCGGTCCCCGCCTGAGTCATTCCGGCAGCGCCGCTCGCACCGCTCGCGCCAGCACCGCCGCCATCGGCTGCAGGCTGGCCGGCGAGGGTGTACAGCGGCGGATCTGCGCTCTCGCCCTCCGCACACGCCGCGCATAGCGGCGCAAGGCAAGCGAACGTGCCCAACCGAAGAACAGATCGTGCGTCCACGCAACGACTCCCGCGTAGCTCGCGCATGCGTGGATAGAGCGGCCGCCCACCACTTCGCGCCCCATGATGCTTCGCGGTCCACGTTAGCGAGCGCGCTTGTCTGACAACAAGGCGCGCGCGCAGTCGGACCACATACGTTGGGGCAGGCGCTGCGCCAACAGAGCAGGGGTCAGAGCCGGGAGTCGATCACCGCGTTGCGGCGCAGCTCGGCGAGAAACAGCTCCTGCTGCTTGGCCATCGCGCGATCCAGAAGCTCGCGGTAAATCGTGTCTTTTGCTTCCTCGAACCCTGGGATCTCGAGACCGCCTTCTTGGCGCTCGCGCAGCAAGAAGATGTGCACGCCGGACGGGCCGCGCACAGGGGCGCTGATCTGCCCGGGTTCGAGCGCGAGCAGGACATCCTCGAGCCCTTCGGGCAGGTCACCCTGCTCGAGCCAACCGAGGTCACCGCCGCCGCGCTGAGCGGCAATGTCGGAGAACTTCTCGATGTCTACCTTGGCGCGCAGGTCGTTCGCGCGACGCATGGTGTCTGCCACATCGGTCGCTGAAGCCATCTGCGGCACGCCGAAGAAGATGTGCTCGGCGTGGAAGCGCTGACGCCTGCGCGCCTTGCGCACGCGGTCGTCGTATTCGTCGCGCACCGTCTGGTCGTTCAAGTTGACGCGGCTGCGCACGCGTTGGTTGGTCACCTTGAGCCGCAGGATCTGCTTGCGCACGTCCGTGCGGTACTGCTTTTCGGTGAAGCCCTGCGCACGCACGGCTTCCCAGAAGCGCGCGTTGTCGAGGTTGTTCTGCTTGCGCACGTTCTCGATCGCCAGCTCGACGTCGCTGCTCGACACGACGATGTTCATCTTGCGTGCGGTCTGCTCGATCAGCTGATCGTCGATCAGCTCGCGCAGGAACTGTTCGTACAGGCGCTTGATGCGCTGTGGCCGCTCACCCTCGCTCGCGCCCGTGATCACACGCTCGAGGAACGGCGCGGCGCGGCGGCGCAGCTCAGACAAGAAGATAGCGTCATCGTTGACCGTGGCCACCACGCGCTCGATGATTTCGGCGCGTGCGTGACCGACGCTGAGAGCGGCGAGCACGAAGCTGAGGGCTGCGAGCGTACGCAGAGACAAAAAACGCTGAGGTTTACGCATGGCTGTCGGTGTCTGTTTCAGTTCTCAGTTTTCACGGGGCCGCCGCTGGCTGCTTCTTCGCCTCAGTCGGACGCTTGCTAGCTGCGTCTGGCTTCTTGTTGGTCGGGGCGGCCGCACCAGGGCTCGCGACGTTGCCGAGCGCGTCCTTGACCTGCACCCGCGCCAGCGCGTCAGGGTTCTCTTGCACGTTGGCCTTGGCCCGCAGATCCGCGACGAACTTCTCGATCGCTTCTTCGCGCTTCGAGCGCCAGAGCTTGTTCTGGATCATGCGCCGCGCGTCGTCGAGCGTGCGCTTGAGTGCTTCGCGGCGACCGGTGAGCTTCACGATGTGGAAGCCGCGCTCGCTCTGCACGACCTCGGGGTAGAGATCACCGACGTTCGCTAGGCCAAATGCTGCTTTGCGCACCGCCGCTGGGCGCTCAGGATCGTCGGTCTCGCCTTTGGGATCCGCAGCTTCAGAGAAGAAACGCAGGTCGCCGCCGCTGCCCTTGGTCGCGGCATCTTGGCTTTTCTGCTCCGCGAGCTTGCGAAACAGGTCCATGTCGGTCGGCTGCGCCTTGAGCTCTTTGAGCGCGCTCTCAGCCGCGGCCTTGTCTTTGAACAAGATGTGGCTGGCGCGGATCTGGGCGGGCTTGTCGAACTCGGTGATGTGCTCGTCGTAATAGCGCTTGATCTCGTCGTCCGTGATGTCGGTGAGCTTCAAGCCGCCCTTGTCGAACAGGTCCGTCATCATCTGCTGGACCATGACTTGGCGCCGCACGCGCTCGACGTCGTCGCTCTTGGTGAAGCCACGTCGCTCGGCTTCTGCCGCCAAGAGCTCGAAGCGGACCATGTTCTCGAGGAACTCGCGGCGCCGCTCGGCGCTGTTGTAGCGAGCGCGCAGATAGGGCGACTGGCTGCCCAGGCGCTCCGCGAACTCGCCCAAGGTGATCTTCCTATCGCCGACCTCGACCAGCACCTGGGCGGCCTGCTCGGGCGTGAGCCCGTATTTCAGGCCCGACTTGTCTTTGTCCGGTTGGTCGGGTGCAGCCTTGTCGGCCTGCTGCGCCGCAGGGGCTGCCTCCGGAGCGGGCTTCTTGTCACCGCATGCCGTTGCGATGAGACCTGCCAAACAGGCGGAAGCACACAACGCGAGTCGCATGCGGGATGGGCGCGGTATCATGACGTCGTTACGGGCCACAAAGGTCTCTCTTGGTATCACAGCTGACTGCGGTCGGCACGAGCTGCCAGGCATCGCGACCTGAGTGTGTCTGCGACGCCTGAAAGGCTCGTTCAGCTCGCGCACGTTCAGCGGAAGCCGCGCTCGGCCAGAACTTCGCTCACCTTCGCGTCCAGATCGCTCATGTCGAACGGCTTGTCGAGGTAGGCGTCGGCGCCGTAGAGCGGCGAAGTCATTTCGTTAAGTCGCTCGCCGATGCCGGTCAGCATGATCACACCGGTGGAGCTGAGGGCGGCATCCTCGCGGATCCCTTTGCAGACTTCCCAGCCGCTCATGCCCGGCATCATCACGTCCAGCACGACCAGGTCGGGCTCGTTTTCACGGATGAGCCGCATCGCCTCCTCGCCGTCGCTGGCTTCGATAAGCTTGACGTCTCGACGTCGAAGCAGAGTGCGGACCATCGTCAGGATCTCGAGGTCGTCGTCCGCAATAACCACCGTCGGCTTTTGTCGGCCTTTGTTGCCCATAGCGTACCCGATCCTCTGCTGCGTGCCTCACGCTGTCAATGTCGACGTTAATCCCGCGGCGGTGAACTTAGTCGACTATCAATGCCACGTCTGCGTCGGACATCCAACCTACTGCGCCGCTCGAAGTGCGGACTCGAGCGTAACCCTGGTCGCGCGCCAGGATGCGCGCGCTGCCGCCCTCGGACGCATGTGAACGCATCGTCGCTCGCGGGTCCGGGGCCTCGCGCAGCTCAGCACCGTCGCGTAGGACGATCGCTGGGTCCCCCTCGCGAAAAGTACCGCGTTTCACGAGCAGCCCGGAAAGTACGCAGACCAGCGCGAGGCCTGACAGCGCGGCTGCCACAGCGAGGCCGGTACGGGTGGTCTCGCCACGCGCGCGCCGCCGCACGATCAGGCTCAAGAACAGCACCGCGTTGCAGAACAACAGGGCGTAGGCCAGCAGGTCTTCGGAGAACGGCCGCACCATCGCTTCAGCCAGGGGCGGGCGGGTCTCTACCAAAGCTTCGCCTTGCCGCTCTGCGCTGCGTTTGCCGATGGCCGCACGCGCTTGGGCGAGGGCGTTCGTCGCGTCCGTGTCGCCGGGGCGGTAGTGCAGGCTCTGCTCGAACGCCAAGACCGCACGGCCGAGCTCGCCCGCGCGGGCCTGCGACAAGCCGAGGTTCATGTACACATCGGCGTCGCGCACACCGGCTTCGATCACGCGCTGGTAGCGTTCGGCCGCAGCGGCGTATTGGCCGTGCGCAAACGAGTCGTTGGCGGCGCGAAAGATCTCGTCCAGGCTCTCTGCGCGCACCGACAGCGGCGCGCTGGCCAAGCTGCACAACATGAGCAGAGTCAGCAAGCGCGAGCGGGCGGTCATGCGGACTCCTTCAGGCGGTCGGGTGCAAAGCTCGCTACCTCGGACCAGAGTTGCTCGGCTTGCGCGAGCAGTCGCTGCATGTCTGGCTCGCTCACGCTGGCGGAGCTGAAGCGCGCGAAGTCGCACTGTGCGAGCACTTCACCGAGCTGAAGGGTGAGCTGTGACGGCATGCCGCGCTCGACGAGAATGTTGCGCAGCTGATGCTGCGTGAGACCTGTGACGTTCTCACCCAGGCGGGCTTCGAGTGCCGCGTTGAGCGCGGCTGCCACGTCGGCGTGGAAACGCTTGCCGTCTTGGTTTTTGAGCGCCTTTTGCGCGTCGCCCAAGCGCCGTTGGGCGTTCTTCAGCGCGATCTGTTCGGCGCCACCGCTGCCGCGCGCGCGCAAGCGAGCCAGCGTGCTCGGGCCGAACGCGACGAACAACCACAGCAAGGGAAAGACCAAGAGCAGGATGGGGTAGTACGTGTGCGACGCGAGCGCGGGCTTGGGGCGTGCGAGCTCGGTGCGCGTGCGCAGCGGTGGCCACTCGAGGCCGGGCTCAGCGCCGCTCTGCTCCTCGGCCTCTGGCTCCTCTGCCTTGAGATCGACCGACCCGGCGGGCGCGCTGCCTGCAGCCGTCAGCGTCAAGCTCTCGCTGCTGATGCGCCTGTACGCGCCCGTCGCCGGGTCGAAGGTGTCGACCGAGACCGCCGGCAACTGATAGCTGCCAGGGGCTTTGGGCACGACCAGCCACGCGAACGTACGCGTTGAAAACACGCGATCCTTGGGCGACTCGGTGAGGTCGTGCACCTCGGGCTGCAGCACTTGCAGACCCTTCACGTTGGGATCGGGCAGCTTGAGTGCCGCGAGATGACCGGTGCCACGGATCGTCGCTGTCAGCGTGACCGCATCACCGGTCGCGACTTGGGCGCGGTCGAGCGCGGTCTTGATCTCGTAGCTGCCAACGGCGGTTTGGCCCGCGGGTTTGTTCTCGGTCGGCAGCGGCTTCACGCGCACCAGCACGGGCACAGACTTTCGATCGAGCGCAGCAGGCCCGCGCGACGGATCGAACAAGTCGAAGATGCCGTCGCGTGTGAGCGTCAGCGCCATCGAGCCGATCGTCAGCTCGCCGCTGCGCAACGGAAATAGCGCGAAGCGGCGCAGCACGTACACCCAGTAGCCGCGACCTTTGATCACTTGGCGCGTAGGCTCGAGCGAGCGCGTCGCGCTCAGTAGATCTTGCACCCAGAAGCCATCGGTGCTGGCTTCGGTCTGCACCGCGGGCACCTGCTGCAGGTTGTGGCGCGTGTACAGATAGATCGTCGCCGTGACCTGCTCGCCCTCGTGCGGCTCGACCTTGTCGACCACGGTACGCAGGAAGGCTTCGTTGTCGAATACAGCGACATCGCCGGAGGCTTGGGGCGCAGGGGTCTGTGCGCTCTCCGCCGCGGCCTGCTGCGGTTGCTGCTGCTGGATCGTGCCGCCGCCCAGCGGGTACTGGCGCGGTTGCCCCGCTTGACCAGGGGGTTGTTGCTGCACGTCGTCGGGCGCGGGTTGCTGCTGGTTGGGCTGCGCGGCTTGCCCAGTCACCGTGAGTGCGAGCGACTTGCTCGTGAACACGCGTTGACCGAGGCTGACTTTGACCGGCGGGATCTTGAAGGTGCCCGGACCCATGGGGGCGAGCACGAAGGTGTATTGCGTGGTCGAGGTCACGGTCGGCTGCGAGTTGCCGAAGCCGAACGAAAACTGCATCGGCCGCTGAACGGCGCGCTGGACGATCTGAAAGCCTTCGAACTCCGGCACTTCGATGTCGGGCTGGCCGGCGCCGTGCGTCTGCACGTATACGCGGATCGTCACGTTCTCGTTTGCCGAGAGCTGGTTCCGGTCGGCGCTCATCTCCACGCGCACTTGCGGCTCTTGCTGCGCGTGCGCGCGCGTGAGCGCGACGCTGCAAAGCAGGCTGCAAAACAACGACGCGTAGAATGCTTTCCTCACCAGCTTGTTACCAATCCTTATCGGGGGCGCGACGCTCGCGATTGGCGCGCTGACGCGCACGATAGCGCTCGAAGTTTTCCTCGTTGTTTTCGAGTGAGTCCAGAGCTTGTTCGGCTTCGCGGGGCAGGGCCTGCTCGGGCGCCTGGTCTTCTTGCTGATCTTGGGGCTGATCAGGCTTCGGCTCCTGCTGCTCCGGCTTGTTCGGGTCTTGCTCCGGCTTCTGCTTATCGTCCTGCTGGTCGCCTTGCTTCTGCTGATCCTGATCTTTTTGATCTTGGTTCTGCTGGTCGTCCTGCTTCTGCTGATCCTGGTTTTGCTGATCCTGATCCTTTTGATCTTGGTTCTGCTTGTCCTTCTCCTTCTGCTCGTCCTCTTCCTTCTTTTTCTGCTCTTCTTCGCGCATGCGGCGCGCAGAGAGCTCGAGGTTCCAGGCAGTGTTGGGATCGGAAGGTCGCATGTGCAGGGAGCGCTTGGCGGCGTCGACCGCCTCGCGGAACATCTTCTGTGCGTCAGCGTGTTTGTTCTCGCCGGCCAGCCCATCGGCCTCGCGATAGAACGACAACGCGAGGTTGTGGTACGCGTCCGCGCGCACGTCGCTGGTCGCGTTCGGTACGGTCGCAGCCAGCAGTGCTTCGCGCGCCTTGGCGAAGTCGCCCTGCTTGAGCTGCGCGATGCCGCGGTCCAGCGAGAGGCCTGGCGCCTCCGGCAGCACACGCGCTGCACGCCCGTACGCTTCGAGCGCGCCCTTGGCGTCGCCCTTGTTCAGAGCGTCGTTGCCGCTGTCCACGTCACCGTTGTGCTTGCGCAACCACTCGGGCAGGTCGGCGCGCGCGGAAGCCGTCCAGCTGAGGCACAGCACGAGGGCGAAGCTTGTACCTGCGCGCCTCATGAGCTGCTCTCCTGACGGCGCTGGCGGCGGTTGAACATGGCTTCCGGCAACAGAGCTTCTGCTAACACGAGCAGAAACGCCAATAGCAGCACGGGCGCGTAGCGCTCTTCATGCACAGTGATCTTGCGGGCCTTGAGCTCGCTCTGCTTCATGCGCCGCATCTCGGCGCGGATCTGGTCCATGCCGACGCTGCCGCGGCCAGCGGCGAAGTACTTGCCTGAGCTGGCTTGCGCGATCTTCTTGAGCTGCGCTTCGTTGTCGGCGCTGAGCGCGGTCAGCACGGAGTTTCCCTTCTCGTCCCGCATGTAACCCGTCCACGTGCCGTCGTCGGCGTACGTGGGGATCGGCTCGCCGGTGCGCGTACCGATGCCGACAACGTAGACGCGCGCGCCGATCTGGGCCAGCTCGTTGGCCGCTGCCACGGGATCGCCTTCATGGTCTTCGCCGTCGGTCAGCAAGATCACCACGCGCGAGCGCCCGTTCTGCTCTTCCTTGTTGTCGGTGCGGCTGCTGCGCTCCAAAAGGCGCTTGGCCGACGTGAGCGCGCGCCCGATCGCGGTGCCGCCCACAGGCATGTCGTAGGGCCCGAGGTCGCGGAAGAACAGCGCCGCGGCGCCGTAGTCGACCGTCATCGGAAACTCCATGGTCTCACCAGCAAAGGCCACGATGCCTACGCGGTCGCCATTCAGCTCGTTCAAAAACGCGGTGACCTCGGCCTTGGCGCGGTCGATGCGGCTCGGCCGCACGTCTTTGGCCAACATGCTCTTGCTGAAGTCGAGCGCGAGCACCACGTCGATGCCGCGCTTGCGCAACATGCGCGTGCGCGAGCCGTATTGTGGGCGTGCCAGCGCCACGATCGTGCACGTGATGCCCAAGAGCAGCACCACCGCGCGAGCGGCGCGCAAGCCTGCAGAGCGACCGAGGGTCAGCCGCGCGAGGCTGTTGTCGTTGCCGAAGCGCGCCTTGGCGGCCTGTCGAATTCGGAAGGCCAGAAACAACGCCGCAGCCAGGAGCGGCACCGACGCGAGCAGCCACAGAAGCTCCGATGCGTGCCAGGTCATGGCCACCTCCGCAGGACGAAGCTGCCGAGCGTCAGCTCCAAGAACAACAAGAGCAGCGCGGGCCAGACGAACACCGGAAACAGCTCGCCGTAGACGCGCCCGGCGTCTTCGATCTGCGAGCGCTCCAGCGTATCCAAGATCGTGTGGAAGCTGCGCTCGAGCGCGGCGCGGTCGGCCACTTGGAAGGCTTGGCCGCCGGTCTGCGCTGCCACGTTCTTGAGCAGCTCAGGGTTGACCGGGAAGTTGCCGCGGTCGAACACAGGCCGGCCGAACAAGTCGAGGCCGGATTGCACCGGCGCTTTGTCCGACCGACCCATCAGGATCGTGTACACCTTGACGTCCAACGCCTTGGCGAAGTCTGCCGCTTGCAGCGGCGAGACATTGCCGCTGTTCGAGTCGCCGTCGGTCATCAAGATGACGACTTTGCTCTTGGCGTCTGACTTGCGCAGCCGATTGAGAGCTGTGCCGATGCCGTTGCCGATGGCCGTACCGCGGCCTTCGATCACGCCCAGCTCGAGCTCGCCGATCATGCTGCGCAGGGCCTCGTGATCGGTGGTGAGCGGCAAGAGCGTGTGCGCGTCGCGACCGAAGATCACCGCGCCGATGCGATCGTTAGGGCGCTTCAAGATGAATTCGTCGACGACGGCTTGGGTCGCCACGAAGCGATTCGGGCGGATGTCCGCTGCTTGCATCGACAGCGACAGGTCGATGGTGAGCACGATGTCGATGCCTTGCACTTCGGTGGCATCACGTGCGTGGATGCTCTGCGGGCCCATCAACGCGAGCGACATCAGCAGCACGCTCACGACGCGAGCAGCTGTGAGCAGCGGGTCGAGCCACACACGCGGTCCTTCGGGCAGCTCTTTGAAGTCGAGCACGCGCGACATCTGCAGCCGTGGGCGGCGCTTCTTGTTCAAGTAGCCACGTGCGAGCAGCACGAGCAGGCCGGCGGCGAGCAAGCTCACGGCCAGCGGGCGCTCGAAGCGGAAGCTGCGCGCGTTGAGCGGCACCTCGTACACGCGGTCGATCAGGCCCAAGCAGAGCGCGGCCACCGCCGCTGCCAGCAGCAGCGTGAACAGGATCGGTCGCAACGCTTTAGGTAAGCGCTTCATGCAATGGACCCTCCATCGTCCGGGCGGTGCGTTCTGCGCGGCGGAGTGGGCTCGAGCGCGCCAGCGTGGGCGGGATCGCTCGGCGCGCTCGGGTTGATCCGATCAGGCTCGGAGAGCTGCACGAGGTCCTGTGCTTTGGCGAACAAGAGATCCACCTCGTCGCCATCGGGCTCGACCTTGGCGAACTTCACCAGATCGCAGCGCCCGAGAAACTGCGCGACTTCCTGTGTGAAGCCGAGCGAAGCGCCGCGCGTCTTGAGCTGCATCAGCATTTCGTCTGTCGTGGTCTCGAGGCCGTCGAATCCGTAGCGACCGCCGAGATAGGCTCGCACCACATCGCTCAGTTGGTCGACGAACACTGCGCCCTGGCCGGCATCGAGCATCGCCTGCTTCTGCCGGCTGAGCTGGGCCAGCGCTTCCGCGGCGATCTCCCACGGTGGACGCGGCGGAGGAGGAGGAATGGCCGCTTTGCGGCGCTTCTGTAGGTAGCGCGAGATCAGCAGCGTCAGCCCGGCGACGAACGCGGCCGCAGCCAGACCGCCAAGCACGTAGATCGGCAGCCAGTTGTCCTCCAGCACTGCGACCGGCTTGGTCTCTTGCTTGGGCTGCGCGTTCGGCTCGTTTGCGAGCAGGCTCTGGACTTTGTACGGGCGCGACTCGGTTTGGATCGTGCCGATGCTGTTGTCTTTGGTCACCACGCGCAGGTTGATCGCGGGCAGCGGCTTGTCGCCGGCCTCCAACCCGAGCAGCTCGAGCGTGAACACGAAGCGTTGTCGGTCGCCGTTGGGTGGCTCGACGCGCGCTTGCTTCTTGTATACCTCGAACGGCGCGAACGACTGATCCGCGATCGTGACGTCGTCACCGAGCGGCGCGTCGGCGCTGATCTCGAGCTTGATCACGTCGCCCAGCTTCACGCTGTTGGGCGGCTCGACGCGCAACTCGAGCTTGGGCGTGTGCTCCGGCGACAGCGAGGGCGCTGCGGGTTTCTCTTCTGCAGCCGCAGCAGCCGGTGCTGGCGCGCCCGCTACCACAGCTTGCGCCGGGTCAGCTGCAGGCTCGGGCACCGCTGCTCCACCGGCTTGCGCTTGTTGGGCAGTCGCAGGCTTATGGTGCTTGCGCTTCGGCTTTTTGTGCGGCGCATCCGCGTGTGCCGTCAACGCGAGCATGAGCACGACGACCGCCGCCCAAAGTCCCCATACGAACGGATGAAGAGAAAGCCCCCTCCGCCCCGTAACCGTAGACGTGGACGGAAGACCAAAGCGCTTACTCATCCGTGTCGCTCCCTGCGCTGGCGCATCCGAAACAACTCCGCGATGGGTCGCACGTAGGGTCGATCGGTCTGGATCGTCAGGTGATCCAGATCCAGTCGACGAAACAGCTGCTCGCGCTCGGAGCGCTGCCGTGCGACGCGAGTCGCGTAGGCCTCGCGCACTGCGCGGCTGCTCGTGTCGATGTCGTACTGCTCACCCGTCTCGAGATCCTCTGCCGAGATCACGCCCACGTCGGGCAGCTGCTCTTCGCGTGGATCGAGGATCTGCAGCGGGATCAAATCGTGGCGCGCGGAAGTGATGCGCAGCGCCCGCTCGTAGCCACTGGCGATGAAGTCGGAGATCAGAAACGCAACGCACTTGCGCTTCTGCACGCTGCCCAGCAGCTCGAGCGCACAGCGCACGTCGGTGCCGCGACGCGCCGGCTTCGCGCTCAAGATCTCGGTGACGACGCGCATCACGTGCCCTTTGCCCTTCTTGGGCGGGACGAAGCGCTCGACCTGATCGGTGAACAGGATCAAGCCCACGCGGTCGTTGTTCTTGATCGCGCTAAACGCGAGCAGCGCGGCGACCTCGGCCGCCGTCTCCTGCTTCGGTTGTGAGACCGACCCGAATAAGCCGCTCGCCGACAGATCGACGAGCAGCATGACGGTCATCTCGCGTTCTTCGGTGAACACCTTGACGTAGGTGTCGCGCATGCGCGCGCTCACGTTCCAGTCAATGAAGCGCACGTCGTCGCCGGGCTGGTATTGCCGGACTTCGCTGAACGCCATGCCTCGGCCTTTGAAGACCGAGTGATAGCTACCAGCGAGCTGGTCGTTCGCCAGCCGCGCCGTGTGAATCTCGATCTTCCGGAGCTTTTTGACGATCTCTCGCGGAATCATGGTGGTGCACCTCGCGACCTAGCGGCGCGCTCGAGGTTGATCAGGTCGCCCTGCTTTCCGAGCGTGCTCAAGGCACCTCGACCGCTTCGAAAATGCGCCGCACGATCTGATCGCTCGTGATCTCTTCGGCCTCCGCTTCGTAGGTGCGGATCAAGCGATGGCGCAGCACATCGGGGCCCACCGCCTTGATGTCTTCGGGGGTCACGAAGCCGCGATGCCGCATGAAAGCGTGGGCGCGCGCTGCCAAGTTGAGCGCGATCGACGCGCGCGGCGAAGCACCGTGCGCGATCATGTCCGTGAGATCTTTGAGCCCAGCGCGCTTCGGATCGCGCGTCGCGAGCACTACATCGACGATGTAGTCTTTGATCTTTTCGTCGACGTACACCTGCGAGACGATCTTGCGCGCTGCCAAGATCTCCGAAGGCGTGACCACGCGCCGCGCGCGCAGCTGGACGTTGGGGTTGGCCTCGTCCTCGCCGTCGCGCAGCACATGCAGCGCCATGCGCTCCATGATCTTGCGTTCTTCTTCGCGCGAGGGATAGCCGACCTGCACGTGCAGCATGAAGCGGTCGATCTGTGCTTCGGGCAGCGGGTACGTGCCCTCCTGCTCGATCGGGTTCTGCGTGGCCATGACCATGAACGGCTTGTCGAGCGGGAAAGTCTCGTCACCGATCGTGACCTGCCGCTCCTGCATCGCTTCGAGCAACGCGCTCTGCACTTTGGCAGGTGCGCGGTTGATCTCGTCGGCGAGGATCAGGTTCGCGAAGATCGGGCCTCTGCGGACCGTGAACTGACCGCTCTGCTGGTTGTAGATGACGGTGCCGACGACGTCCGCCGGCAGCAGATCCGGAGTGAACTGGATGCGGTGGAACTTCGCGGACACCGTGTCACACATCGTTCGCACGGTGAGGGTCTTCGCGAGGCCGGGCACGCCCTCCAGCAGCACGTGGCCGGAAGTCAAAAGCCCGATCAGCAGGCGCTCGACCATGTGCTCTTGGCCGACGATTACGCGGCCGACTTCACTGATAATGGCGTCGATGAATGCGCTCTCGCGCTCTACGAGCTCGTTGATGGCTCTGACGTCGTTGTACATGAGCTCCTTGCGGTCGGGCGTCGGAAGAAAATCGCCGGGGCGTTACCACGCTCACGGCAGGCTAGGCAACACACGGACAAAGCCGGGTATTTCATAGCGATCGCGCCGCCACGTCACGCCAAGAATGAGGCAGCTGTGCAGATACCGAGTGTGGCCCTGTGGGCGAAAGCCCGCGCGAATTAGGGCCGCCACAGCCGCGTCTGGCTAGACACGGTGCATAAATGTGCAAAAGTTACATAAATACTATATGAGGGACCGGCATCTGCAGGCAGCGAACAGGACAGGAAGATCTTCAGGTTTTACGCTGATCGAGCTGATGATCGTCGTCTCGATCCTGGGAATTTTGGCGGCGATCGCGATCCCGGCCTTCAGTTCCTACGTGCGCCGCAGCAAAACGGCGGAGGCGGCCCAGAACCTGAACGTAATGTTCAAGCTGGCAGCGTCGTACATGGCGCAAGAGTACGCGGAGCGAGGGACGGCGACGCTCACCGGCACCTACTGCAGCGTCGGATCCGATTTGCTGACGCCTACCCCCAACGCGAACAAGCAGCCTTACACCGCCGGCGACAACGCCAACGCGCTCGGCTTCGCGATCGCGGACCTCGTGTACTTCGGGTACGGAATGGTCGGCACCAACCAGTGTGGTTGGGGTTCGGAGACCAACGTGTACACCTTCTTCGCGCAGGGTGACCTGGACGGCGACGGTGACCGCAGCACGTTCGAGATGGCCGCGGCCACCGACGACACGCGTACGCTTCGGCATAGTCGCGGCTTCTACATCCATAACGAGCTGGAATAAGCTGCCGCTTCTTGCGCCAAACCTTGCGCGCGCGCTCTCCATACCTATGTCTCCTGCGCTATGCCGAGAGCGCCTATCTTCTTGTGTCTTTTATGTGCGTGTCTGTTTGGCTCTGCCTCAGCGTGCAATGACGCATCTGCACCGGAAGGCAGCGCGGATGGGACGTCCGCGCGCGACGCAGCCACTGGCTCATCCGCGCGCGACGCAGGATCTGCGGCCGCTGCGACCGATGCCGCTGTGAGCGGCCGAGACGCTGCAGGCGGCGATAACGCAGATGCCGCGCTCAGTGAGTCTGCTGCGCCAGGCGGGCCGCGCTACCGGGCCGACGTCCAGCCGGTGACCCGCGTCGAGGATGCGATGCCCGGAACGTTCATTCCGCCGTTCGAGACCTGTCGCGCGCCGGTCGAAGGCGAGCCTGCAGGCATGGGTCCGAACGGCCAGGTCTGTACGCACTCGATGATCTCGGCCTGTACCGAGCCAGGGCGTTATTTTCCGGACTACGCGTCCTGCGATGTCGTGCGAACGCAACGGCCGTTTTGGGAGGCTCCGCCCGCGAACGTTCCGCGCGAAGACGATCCGCGCTTGAACGATCCAACGTTCATGAAGGAGCTGGACTGGGCGACCGAGCAGGTTGCCGCTTGTGGCTGCACGTGTTGTCACGACTCGCGCGTCAAGGACGGCAAGGTGGGCCAGTGGGACATCAACCGCGGACCGATTTGGCTCGACACGTTGTCGGACACTGGGCTCGCGTTGTTCGTTGGGCTGGCCGATTCTTCGGCGCTCGGCGCATATCCGGCCAAGGATAACTTTGGATTCGACCGCGATTTGACGGGCATCCCGACCACAGACACCGCGCGCATGAAAGCGTTCTTGGAAGCAGAGCTCGAGCGCCGTGGGATCACCGAAGAGGAGGCGAGCGCGGTGCCGCCTTTTGGTGGGCCGATCTATCAGAACCGTGTGATGAAGCCGGTGGCGTGTGCGGGGCAGGGTGTCGATGCGCAGGGTGTCGTGCAGCTGGGAGCGGCACAAGCGCGCTACGTCTACGTGCAGGACGAGGCCGCGCAGAACCCGGGCGTGCCTCCAAACCAAGATTTGCCAGAGGGCACGCGCTGGCGGATCGACGTGCTGCCGAGTGCTGCGCCGCTCGCGGGGACGATCAAGTACGGGACTACGCCGGACGGTTCGTTCCAAGTGCAGCCTGCGGCTGCGAGCGCTCCGGAGCTGGAAGCAGGTAAGAGTTATAAGTTGTACGTGTTGCGTGATGTCGGACTGCCGGTGATCAACTGCACGTTTACGTTTGGTGAGGAGCTCGGTGAGCCGGTTACCACGCCGCCGACTGAGCCTGCGCCTGCAGCGGATGCGGGGGCTCCTGCGGGAGAGGGTGGGGCTTGTGCTGCCGATGCGCTTGGTGCGGCATGCACTACGGATGCGGATTGTTCGTGCGAGGCGGCTGGGTACTGCGCGCTGATGCCTGGGCAGCCCTCGGGCTACTGCACGGCGACTGGATGTAAGGAGGACGCGAGCGTTTGTCCTTCGGGTTGGTCGTGTTTTGACCTGTCGGCGTTTAGTCCGACACTGCCGGCCATCTGCATGAAGCCCTGACTATTCGACGTAGTCGTGGACGTGGGCCGTGGACGACGAATCAGATCTTCCACGACCCATGTCTAAGTCTACGGATCAGTGAGGGTGGTTGCGCTGGAGTCGAGATCTGGGCAGGCTTCGCGCATGTCGAACGGCCGTAGCCAAGAGATTTTGAAGCGTGCCCAGTCCGTGCTGCCCGGAGGCGTTAACTCGCCGGTGCGGGCGTTCCGCGCGGTGGAGGGCGATCCGGTCTTTATCGACAGTGCGCAGGGCGCTTACCTGACCGATGTGGATGGGCGCAGCTACGTCGACTACGTAGGCTCTTGGGGCCCGATGATCGTGGGCCACGCGCATCCTTCCGTGGTGAAGGCGGTGCAGGACGCGATGGTGCGTGGCTCTAGCTACGGTGCGCCCACCGCGGGTGAAGTGGAGCTCGCAGAGAAGATTCGCGAGGCCTATCCCTCGATGCAGATGCTGCGCATGACCAGCAGTGGCACTGAGGCGGTGATGGGCGCGCTGCGTGTGGCGCGTGGTTTCACCAAGCGCGACTTGGTCGTGAAGTTCGAGGGCGCGTACCACGGCGGCGCGGACTATCTGCTCGTGAAAGCTGGCAGCGGCCTCGCGACGTTCGGAGAGCCCGACAGCGCCGGTGTTCCGGCTGCGATCGCTGGCACCACTGCGGTATTGCCGTGGAACGATGAAGCGGCTGCTCGCGCGTTGTTCGAGAAGCGTGGCAGCGAGATCGCCGCGCTGATCTTGGAGCCGGTGGTCGGCAACATGGGCTGTGTGCCACCCGCCGATGGATTCCTCGAGTTTTTGCGCGAGCTGACGCGTAAGCACGGCGCGCTGCTCGTGTTCGACGAAGTGATGACTGGCTTTCGGCTCGCATACGGCGGCGCGCAAGCGTTCTTCGGGATCGAGCCGGACCTCACGACGCTCGGCAAGATCATCGGCGGCGGCTTGCCGGTCGGCGCGTACGGCGGTCGACGCGAGATCATGGAGCAGGTCTCGCCGCTCGGACCGGTCTATCAAGCCGGTACGCTCAGCGGCAATCCGCTGGCTGTGGCCGCAGGGCTCGCCACGTTGAAGCTGCTGCGTGAGGCCGGGGTCTACGCCAAGCTCGAGTATTCGAGCGTGCTGCTAGAAGCGATCTTTCGCGAGGCGGCACAGTCCGCGGGCACACCGCTCGTGGTGCAGCGTGTCGGCTCTATGTTAACGCCGTTTTTCACCGACAAGCCCGTACGTGCATGGGGCGACGCGGCCAACTGCGACCGGGCCAAGTTCGGGCGCTTCCATCGCGCGCTGCTGGACCGCGGTGTGTACTGGCCGCCTTCGCAGTTCGAAGCGGGGTTTGTGTCGCTGGCGCACGACGATCAAGCGTTCGTGAAGACGCGCAGCGCAATTGTCGAAGCACTGAGCGTTTTGTAGGGTGCGTGCATAGCCGACACACGGGGGGATGAGTCTTGACCCAACACGGTGTGCATGCTACTTGGGCGCCGCGCTTTCAGTAGGGAGGGCGCGTCGATCGTGTTGCTCGGTCCTCGAGGCGGAAGGCAGCTGAGTGCCCTGACGAGACTTGCGTCAGTCGGCATTGAGTTCTCCATATCGACGCTCGTCGGGCTGCTTGGCGGGCGATGGCTCGATGGAAAACTCGGCACTACGCCGTGGTTGATGATCGTAGGTCTCTTGTTGGGCGTGACCGCTGGTATGCGGAGCTTGCTCCGGGCAGCGCGCACAGCGACCGCGGCTCAAAAGAGCCAGACTGATGAACAGCAAGGCGAAGACACGCAGAGACCACCATGACGAAACCCGCTCCCGATCCTTTGTTCCTGTCGGTCGCTGCTTTCGGGGCGGCGATCAGCCTCGCTAGCCTGAGCTTTGCTGGGACTTTCGCCGGTTTCAGCAGTGCGGTGGGAGCGGTGCTTGCGCTCGTCAACCTGGTGGTCCTACGTAGCATCGTGTTGCGGGTCGTATCGGGCGACATCCATACGAAGCTGCCGTTGGTCGGACTCATCTTTGTGAAGATGTTCGGCTTCATGTTCGTGGTTTTCTGGTTGATCACTAAGCACTGGGTAGAACCAGTCGCGCTTACGCTCGGTTTATCGAGCCTTGCCGTCGGAATGATTGCAGGTTCTGTGTTTGTGCGGGCACGTCCTGCCCAGCGATCTCAAGGAAGCGAGTCCTGAGACAATGCCTCACGAAGAGTCTTGGTTTAGCCTGCTGCCGTTTCATCAGCGCCTGAGCGCGCTAGGACACCTCCTGGGTTGGCCGTTCAGCGACAACGGTAAGACCTGGTATGCGCACGAGACGCCTAGCATTCAGCACATCTACGGCGCCCTGTTGGTGCTCTCGGTGATCGCGATCCTGGCTGTCATCACAGACACCAGCATCCGCGACTCGAAGAACGACCTCGTCCCGTCGCGGCACCTCACGGTCCGCAACGCGGTCGAGATCTTCGTCGGTGCGATCTACCGCTCGATGTCAGACATCATGGGCGCGAAGTCCGCGCGTTACTTCCTGCCGCTCATCGGCACGTGCGCGTTCTTCATTCTGATCTCGAACCTGCTTGGCCTGGTGCCCGGGTTCTCGCCGCCGACCTCGAAGTTCAACACCACGCTCGGTTGCGGCCTCATCATCTTCATCGCGACGCACCTGTACGGGTTGAAGGTCAACGGTTTCAATCACATCAAGCACTTGTTCGGCCCGGTGACCGGCTGGAAATGGCTGCCGCTGATGCTCTTGATGTTCTTCATCGAGCTGATCAGTCACATCGCGCGTCCGCTCTCGCTCGGCATCCGTTTGATGGCCAATATGACCGCGGACCACTTGGTCCTGACCATCTTCCTCGGGCTCGTGCCGTTCCTCGTGCCGCTGCCCATGTACGTGCTCGGTGCCATCGTCGTCGTGGTGCAGACGTTGGTGTTCTGCCTGCTCTCGACGGTGTACATCGCGATGGCCATTGAAGAGGCCGAGCATCATTGAGTTTGGTTTGTAGGTTTTGTCGGGCTCAGCCCGATTTAATGCGGCCCGCTAAGGTGGGCAATGCAAGGAGACTTTCGATGAAGAAGACGTGGCTTCGGTTGGTGTCGTTCGTTTTGCCGCTGCTGACAACGGCGACGGTGTTCGCGCAGGACGCCGCCGCCAATCAGAGCGATGTGGGTAAGTTCGCGGCGCTCGCCGCCGGTTTGGGCATCGGCATCGCCGCTGCTGGCTGCGGTATCGGCCAGGGCCGTGCTGCTGCTGCTGCGCTCGAGGGTATCGCGCGCAACCCGAACGCTTCCGACAAGCTCTTCACGCCGATGATTCTCGGCTTGGCGCTGATCGAGTCGCTCGCCATCTACGCGCTCGTTATCGCCATCTTGCTCTTGAACAAGGTGCCCGACATCGCTGGTGCGGGCTGAGAACTGCTGAGAACTGGTTGTGATTGGACCCGCGCTCTGACTCTTCCCGTGACAGGCATGGCCAGGGGCTGCCAGCTGTCTGATACGGGTACTTGCGCACTTGTTGCGTCCGCGTCCGGACGTGGACTGGCGCGAGGATGGGAGCTAGAGACGGGTCAGGTCTCCCAATGGTTGCAGGGATTTCCCTCTTTGTTCACGTTGGGTGAACGCGTGGACTGGCATCCGCGCCGATGTCCGACATAATTCGCCAGAGCCATGGCCCAAGACGAAGTCAAAGATCCTCAACCCCCTGCCATCGAAGTCGATCCGAGCGCGAGCAAAAGCGAGCGGGAAGGGATCGCGCCGGTCGTCAAGGTCGGCATCGTGTTCGTCGTGCTGGGGGCTGCGCTGTCGCTGTTGATGTTCGGCAGCGAGGCCAGTGACGCGTTGGTCTACTCCAAGCTAGTCAACGAAGTGTTGGTCAAGCCGGAGGACTTCAAGAACCGCGAGCTGCGCGTCGAAGGCGACCTGAAGCAAGGGTCGATTCAGTTCCGTGAAGACCCGTGTGAGTACCGGTTTGTGATCGGTAAAGAGGGCAAGGAAATGCCCGTGCGTTTTCCGCAGTGCATTGTGCCTGACACGTTCAAGGATGGGCTTGGCGTACAGGTTTCGGTGCAAGGTCGTTTGACCAACGAGGGTTACTTCCTCGCGAACAAAGTGATCGCGAAGTGCCCCTCGAAGTACGAGATGCAGCAACGGCAGCAGGCCGGCGAGAAGATGCCGCACGCGATGCCATCGCCCAGCAGCTGAGCCTGCACGAGCCGGTCGCCTGCAAAGCCGTTACCTGTTGACCTGGTAGGGCTCCGGGTCTTAGATCGGCGCGCGTGGAAACCAGCACGAGCGCCCCGGAAACAGTGCTAGACGCCGAGACCATCGCGCGCATTATCCGGCGTATGGCATCGGAGATACTCGAGCGTATCGGCAGCCATGCGGGCGCGTGCGGCTTCGGATTGGTCGGCGTGCAGCGTGGCGGCACGCCTATCGCGGCGCGGCTCGCGGCTGAGATGCAGAGGGTTGAGCCACGCAATGCGCCCGTGGTGCCCGTGGGCGCGCTCGACATCACGCTCTATCGCGACGACAGCGCGATCGCGCTGCGCGATCCCAAGGTCGGTCCGAGTCGGATCGAATGGGATGTCGAAGGCAGCGACGTGGTGCTCGTCGATGATGTGCTGCACACGGGGCGCACCGTGCGCGCAGCGATCGACTGCCTGCTGGATTATGGGCGGCCACGTCGGATCTGGCTTGCCGTGCTGTGCGATCGCGGTGATAGACAGCTGCCGATCGCCGCGGATTTTGTAGGGCGCAGCGTCGAAGTCCCCACGGGCTTCGTGCTCGACGTCAGCGCCGAAGGTGATCAAACCGATGGAGCATGGCTGCGCGCGAAGCGTGCAGACGGAGTGCAGGGAACATGAGCGCAGGGTTTCGGCACCATCATTTGCTTAGCATCGCCGACCTGGACCAACGAGACGTCAATCAGATCCTGGACGCGGCTGAGCTGTTTATCGAAGTGTCGCGGCGCCCCGTTCGCAAGGTGCCCACGCTGCGCGGCAAGACCGTGATCAACATGTTCTTCGAGGCTTCGACGCGCACGCGCACCTCGTTCGAGCTGGCCGGAAAGCGTTTGTCTGCTGATGTGGTGAACATCAGTGCGAGTAGCTCGAGCGTGAGCAAGGGCGAATCGCTCCTGGATACGTGTAAGACGCTCGAAGCGATGCGGCCCGACTTGGTCGTGATTCGGCATGGCGCATCGGGTGCACCGCAGTTCGTTGCGAAGCGTGTGGGTTGCAGCGTGATCAACGGCGGCGACGGTGCGCACGAGCATCCGACGCAAGCGCTGCTCGATGCCTTTGCGATCCGCAAGTCGCTCGGCACGCTGTCGGGCTTGAAGGTCGCGATCTGCGGCGACATCACGCACTCGCGCGTCGCGCGCAGCAACGCGGCGTTGTTGCGCTTGTTCGGCTCGGAGGTGCGCTTCTGCGCGCCACGCACGCTCATGCCGCAGCACGCCGAGACGCTCGGCGCGAAGGTTTTTCACGAGCTCGCGCCTGCGCTCGATGGCGCTGACGTGATCATGCTCTTGCGCTTGCAGCGTGAGCGCATCGACGGACCGCTCTTGCCGAGCTTGCGCGAGTACGCGCGGCAGTTCGGTGTTTCGGCGCGGCACCTGGAGAAGGCTGCGACGCGCGCGATCGTCATGCATCCAGGGCCGATGAATCGCGGCATCGAGATCAATCCTGCGCTCGCCGACAGTGAGCGCAGTGTGATCCTCGACCAGGTCGAGGCGGGCGTAGCCGTGCGCATGGCTGTGCTGTATCTTCTGGCAAAAGAAGTGCGGGCGCAGACGCCGACTGCTGCGGCGAGCGACTCCGGCTGATCGGAGCTCGCGTGCCGTGGCTGTCCGTGACTGCCCGTGAAAGGACAGCCGATGACGCTGCGGGTCGCCACGGGTCTGGAACGCATCGCGCAAGGCGACAGCGAGGTCTTGGACTTGCTGCGCGGCAAGCGCTTGGGCCTGGTCGCGCACCCAGCGAGCGTCGACAGTCGGCTGCGTCACGCGCGCTTCGTGCTGCAGGAACGCGGGCTCAACGTGTGTGTGCTGTTCGGGCCAGAGCACGGCTACGGTGGCGAAGCGCAGGACATGATCGCTGTGAACGATGCCGCGCCGACCGATCTGCCGGTGCACTCGTTGTATGGCGACAGCGAAGCTGCGCTCAGCCCCACGCCTGAGCAGCTGCGCGGTCTCGATGCGATCGTGATCGATTTGCAGGATGTGGGCGCGCGCTACTACACGTTTGTGTGGACGGCGGTGTTGGTGTTGCGGGCTGCAGCCAAGAGCGGCATCGAGGTCGTGGTGTTAGACCGGCCGAACCCGCTTGGCGGGGAGATCGTGGAAGGTGGTCCGCAGCGCTCCGGCTATCGCTCGTTCGTCGGGTTGTGTGATGTGTCCGTGCGTCATGGCATGACGATCGGCGAGTTGTGTCACATGGTCGCGCAGCAAGAAGGTTTGTCCGATGTGCTGCACGTGGTGACACTTCGTGGCTATGAGCGTCATCAGGACTTTCTCGACACCGGTTTGCCGTGGGTGTTTCCCTCGCCGAACATGCCGACTTTCGACACGGCGCTGGTGTATCCCGGTGGCTGCCTGCTCGAAGGCACCAATCTGTCGGAGGGCCGCGGCACGACGCGCCCGTTCGAGCTGTGGGGGGCGCCTAACCTCGCGGCTGCCGAGCTTGCGCGACGCGTGCAGGCCGAAGGTGTCGCTCTACGTGCGCTCAGCTTCTCGCCCATGTTTCAAAAACATGCGCGGGAACGGTGCTTCGGCGTTCAGGTGCACATCACGGATCGTCGCAAGCTGCGCAGCTACGAGCTGTATCTGCGGCTGATCGCCGAGGCGCGGAACCTGTGCGATGGAAAGTTCGCCTGGCGAACGAGCGCGTATGAGTTCGTTTCGGATCGGCCTGCGATCGATCTGCTGACGGGTGGGTCGGAGTTCCGCGAAGCGGTGGACAATGGTCGCGGTATCGAGGATGTGCTGCAGCGCGAGCGCGCGGCTGTGCAGGGTTTCGAGCAAGCGCGCGCTGCATTTCTGCTGTATCCGCAGGCCCGCAGCTGAGGACGTAGATGGGGCAACATCGCCACAGCGTGCAAAGCGGGCAGTTTCCTGGCTTACACGCGTGACGCGGAGCACACGTCGTGCCGCTGCGACGCAGAGGCATCTCCTTTGGCCGAATCGGGCTCTGAAGCTGCCGTCGTGCGTCTCGCAGAGATCGCGGTGTTGCTGCGAAGCTAACAGCGGCGGCCCTTCGTTCTTCGCCCCACGGGACTTGCTTCGCGGCGCCCCACGGGACTTGCTTCGCGGCGCATGCTTCCGCAACTACGCATGAAATAGCGCGGTGTGTAGGGTGTAGGCTCAACCTAGAGGCTTAGTTACAGAGTTGTAGAGCATTGGCTTCCGCCGCCGTAAGCTGCGATTCGCGACGCCGCCATGACTGCTAAAGCTCATTGACCAACTACGGCACATCGCATACGAGGAATGACCTCGGAGTTCACATCCGAGGCGGAGGTCAGGCGCCGAGATGCAGGAACCCACTCACAGCGAAGACGGTCGAATCGCACGGCGTCTCGGCAACCGTGCACGGATCCTGGACGCGCTGTTTGCGTTGATCCGCGCCGGCACGTACCACCCGACGCTCAAGCAGATCGCAGCGCATGCCGGGGTGACGCCCCGCACCCTGCTGAATCACTTCCCAGATGCGGCCTCGCTGCTGATGGCGGCGGCTTATCACGGACGCGAGCTGGCGGCCGCCAAGTTGCCGCCGCTACCCGATGTGGCGGACCCTGAGGAGCGTGTGCGGGAATTCTTCCGTCGCGGCGCAAGTTTCTACGATGGTTTCGGTGCGCTGCGTTGGTCCTTGGTGACCAACCCCGCCACCTTGGCCGTGTTCGAGGCGAACCGCTACAAGGGCGTCGCGCTCGGGCTGCTCAATCAGCGCGTGGTCGATTTGGTGGCTGGATTCGACAAGCCGCTCGACGCTGTGGCGCGTCGGGCGCTCATCATGATGACTGATCCGCTCTCGTGGCGACTTTTGAGGATCCAACAGGGCCTTTCCCGAGCGGATGCAGCAAGGACGATGGCCGCATCGGTCATCGCGCTCGCGCGCAACGTGGGTGCGTTGAAGGCTCCGAAGCGCAGCGGGCGCAAAAAGCCGAGCCAGGCGCTGCAACGTCGCACGACGCGTAGCTAGCGGTCGCACTGACGAGAGCTGCGGCATCGTCATGATGGCTGCGGGCGGGCGTCATCGACCGCGCTGGCGCTCTGGGGGTGGCTGGGCGGGTGCCGCTCTTGGCTGCGGTCGGGTGGTGACGCTCGCCGCCGACGGCATGTTGTGCTCGCTGGTGTCGATCGAGTAGCGAGATGCGAGCACGTCCGCGACGAAGCCTTGTTGGGCGAAGCTCTCCGCTGAGTCGCCGCCGCCTGGCAAAAACACCATCAAGCACTTCGCGCGCGGGCCGGGCTGCTCTGCGTCGATTGCGAGCATCGGGTTGGGAGCGGGTAGCCAGCTCGCACAGCTGGCGCAGAGCAGCAGCGCGCTGATCGCGCTTAGATTTCGGTGCATGGCCGAGAATGTAGCGGAGCTGTTCAACAATTGGCGGGGACGTTCCGGGGGCGGGGGCCGTGCGCCGAGACGAGCCGCAACTCGGTTGGCACCTGAGCTATACTCCGAGAACTGTGGCTGGTCGCCTGCAAACAAAGTTGTCAACGGCGCAGCTGATCGCTGGGCGCTACCGCTATGTGCGCGGGCTCGGCGAGGGCTCGACCGGGCACGTCTGGTTGGTCGAAGACACCGCGTCGACTGCCGCCGAGCCGCCTCTACGTGCGCTCAAGTGGGTCGAGTCGGCGCACGCGGACCGCGTGCGCAGCGAGTTCGCGCTGTTGTCGCGGATCGCACATCCGAACCTGGCCGCGGTGCATGATCTGGTGCGGGTGGTCGCGCATGAGAACGGCACGCGGCCTGTGGCGGCGGGCTGGGGTCTGGTCAGCGACTACGTGACCGGCGACGCCGTTCACGCAGCCGCCGCGGGTTGGTTGGGTCGGCGCGAGGGGCTACTGTCGTTCAGCTTGCGCGTGCTCGAAGGCGTGGCGCGAGCGCTCGCGGAGCTGCATGGGCGCGGGTTCGTGCACGGGGACATCAAGCCTGAAAACGTGCTGGTGGATCACGATGCCTCGCAGGTGATGGTGATCGACTTGGGCTTGGCGCGACCGGTCGGGCTCGAAACTACGCTGTCGGGCACGCCGCGCTACATGGCGCCTGAGTTGTTTCGTGGTGAGCTCACGACGGCCGCTGATGTGTACGCGCTGGGTGTGTTGGTGCGCCGAACCATCGAGCCCGAGCTCGGCGCCGCGGAGCGTACGCTGCAGCCTGGCAGCGTGCTGGCGCGGGCGCTGCAGCCGTTGGCGGCGATTGCGAGCTGGGTGCCGCAGCCAATCGCTGCGCTCCTGTCGCGCATGTGTGCGGTCGACAGAACCGAGCGCCCGGCGTCGGCGTCAGAGTTGCTCGATGCGCTCTCGGATCTCGGGCGGGTGCTGCCTGAGCAGCTTCAATCGGCGTTGTCATCGCCCGGCAAGCGCTCGCGCAAGCGCACGCATTCGGCGCGCGCGGTCACGCTCGGCGCGTTGCCGCTGATCGGGCAGGGCGAGACGTTGCTGCAGCTGGGAGCGGCGTTGCAGGAGCGCTCGGTGGTCGCTGTGTGCGGGGCTCATGGTGCCGGACGTTCGCGCGTGATCCGCGACGCGGTGTTTGCGCTGCAGCTGCAGCGCGCCCAGGGCGAGCAAGCCATCCCGAGCTACCTACAAGTCAGCGAGCTGCCCGCGCAGATCGAACAAGACGCGTGCGTGCTGCACGTCGCAGATGCTGACGCAATCGCCCTCTCCGAAGTGGACGCGCTCGCGCGAGCCAGCGAGCTAGCAGGCCAAAGCCTCTGGATCATCTTAGAGCGCACGCAGCCGCTCAATGGGATTTTTTCGGTGGAAGTGCCGGCGCTTGGTGATGTTGGGATCAGTGACTTATTGCGGGTTGGTTTGGGGTTGCGGGAGGTGAGTGATGCGCAGCTGGTGCAGGCCCAGCGGCTGAGCGCGGGATTGGCTGGACGTTTGTGTCGCGAGCTTTCGGCGGCGCTCTTGGAAGGCGCGGAGGTCGAGGATGTGCTCGCCGTCGCAGCGCGGATGCAGGGCAGCGCTGCCACGGAGCTCGCTCTGCCGCAGGCGGCACGCGAGGTCGGGCAGTTGCTCGCGGTGGCGGGGGGCAGCTTGCCGCGCACGAGCTTGACGCTGCCCGATCTGTTGATCGCGCAAGGTATCCAGTCGCTCTCGACGCTCGGTGCGTGTTCGCGCGCTCACGACGGTCGGTTGCTGCTGCGCAGTGATATCCGTCTGCAGCTGTACGCGGCGATGACTCCTGCAGAGCGCGCTCGCCATGCGCATACCGTGTTGGATCCGCAAGGTGATCCGAGAGCGCTGGCATTTTTGGCCCATGCCCGCGGCAACGAGGCCGACGCTCTGCGTCGCTTGGCGGCGCTAGCAGAAGAGACGTTGAAGAACGGCGATCCCGCCGCAGTGGATGCCCTCCTCAGTGAAGCGTCGCCTCTGTGGACACCGCATCTCATCGCTAGCGCGGCGGCGACTGCGAGCTCGAAGTCGGCGTCGTCGCTGTCTGCTGCTGACGCGGTTGCGACTGCGAGCTCGAAGTCGGCGTCGTCGCTGTCTGCTGCTGCGAGTCGGCTGCTTGTATTGCAGGCTGACGCTCGGCGGGCGCTGGGTCGTTATGGTCAAGCTTTACAGCTGCTCGAAAGCGCAGCGGAGCCAGCTGCGCTGCTCTTGCGCGCGGAGGTGTTGCGTTTACAGGGAGCGTCGGACGATGCGCGCGAGCTCGCCGAGACGTTGCAGCTGTCGGCGGCCGAGGTGTGTCGTGGTGCGCATGCACTGCTTGCGCGTTTGAGCTTGGATCGTGGGGATGCCGAAGCGTGTCGCGAGCATGCGCGGCTCGCGAGCGAACGCGGTCGAGAGGACGATGCGCCGGCCCTGCGAGCCATCGAGGTGCTGTCGCTGTTGGAGCTGACCGAAGGACGGTTGGACAGCGCGCTCGCGCGCGCAGAGGCGGGGGCCACCCATGCTCAGAAGCGCGGCGCGCGAGCAGCCGAGGCGCGGCTGTGTGCTGTGGTCGGTTCAGTGCAGCGCGCGCGAGGGCAGCTGTCCGCGGCGGCGCGTCAGTTCGCGCGCGCGAGTGAGCTCGCGACGGCACAAGGTGAGCTCCACGCCGCCGTCAGCTTCACAGTGAATCGCGCCACCGCCCAGCTCGATGCTGGAGAGCTCGGCCCAGCGCTGCGCAACTTGCGCAAAGGCGCGAGCGGTCTCTTGCGCTTGGGACGCGAGCGCGACACCGCGCGCGTGCTGGCAAACTGGTTGCTGGCAGCACAGCTGCTCGGCGACTTCGAGCACGCGCTGGCGCTGGCCGAGCGTATGTCGGAGACGGCACGTCGCGTCGATGAGCCGTGGGCGCTCGCGTTTGGCTTGCTCAGCTGCGCCGAGATGTTGCTGGAACGCGGCGAGAACCGTGCCGCCGAAGCGCGCATGGAGCAGCTGCCCGACTTCAGTGCGCTCGCGCCAGTCGAACGCGCGACTGCATTGGCGCGCAGCGCGAGCTTGTGGGCGAGCATGCAGCGCACAGAGCGCGCCGAAGCACAGCTGCTCGAAGCAGAGGCGCTCTTGCCAGGTGCCGGCGCCGCGCTGGCTGAAACACTGCTCGCCCGCGCCGCGCTGTACCGCGCGCGCGGCGAGAGTTTGGCCTGCTTCGAAGCTGCAGCGCGTGCTCTGACCGAAGCGCACGCGCGCGCGGAGTTTCCGGTGCTGGTGCAGGCGCTGGGCGCGGGGGCCGAGGCGGCGCGTGCCTTGGGCAACAGCGAGCTCGTGCACCTGCGCTACTCCGAGCTGCGCGCGCTCTTGGACAGCGCTGCGTTGACGCTCACAGCGGCAGAGCGCGCGCTTCTTCGTAATGTACGCGGCTATCGTGCGGCGCTTGCCGCAGCGCCTGCGCGCTCGGCGGCTCGCGCAGAAGTAGACACGCGTTTTGGGCAGCTGACCCAGTACGTGAAGCGGCTGACCTCAGAGACGCGGCTTCCGCGGCTCTACGAGCGCATCTTGGAAGCTGCGATCGCGCTCAGTGGCGCGGAGCGCGGGCTGCTCTTGCGCCACGACCTGCAGGGTCGCGTGCGGGCGCGTGCGCAGCTGGGAGCGGCGATCGCCGAGCCGCAGTCGCTCGCGACGGCGGTCTGGTCGCAGTCGATCGTAGAGCGCGTGTTGCGCAGCGGACAGCTGCTGGCGAGCGTCGATGCGGCCGAGGACCAGCAGCTGCTGGCGGCGTCGAGTGTACACGCGCTGGCGCTGCGCTCTGTCTTGGCGCTGCCGATGCGTACGCACGACGCTGTGCTCGGTGTGATCTACTTGGAAGATCGCCTGCGGCCGTTTGCGTTCGGTGAAGCGGAGATCGCGTTGTTGTCAGACTTCGCCGACCTGGCGAGCCTGACCATCACCGGCGTAGAGCGTCTGCGCCGCGAGCGCAGAGCGGTGCGCCGCTTGTCGTTGACGCAAGCGCGTCTTGCAGCTCAGGTGCAGACTCAAGCGATCGAGCTGCGCGCGCTCAAGCAAGCGCACGAGCCGATGTCGGAGCGCACCGGGATCGTCGCCGAAAGCCCCGCGATGCGTGAGGTTTTGTCGCTTGCGCTGCGCGTCGCGGCGTCGGATGTGCCGGTGCTGATCCGCGGCGAGAGCGGGACCGGCAAAGAGTTGGTCGCACGGGCGATCCATTCGCACAGCACGCGCCGCGACCGGCCTTTTGTGAGCGAGAGCTGCGGCGCGATCCCAGAGACGCTGTTGGAGAGCGCGCTCTTCGGGCACGTGAAGGGTGCGTTTACCGGGGCAGACAGGCGTCGTGTCGGGCTGTTCGAGGCCGCCAACGGCGGCACGTTGTTTCTGGATGAGATCGCCGAGATGAGCTCGGCCATGCAGACGCGGCTCTTGCGCGTGCTGCAAGAAGGTGAGGTTCGGCCGGTTGGCGGTGAGCGCATGCTGCGCGTGGATGTGCGGGTTTTGGCGGCGACGCATCGCGACCTCGAAGCCATGGTGGCGGATGGAACGTTTCGTGAAGATCTGTTCTATCGACTTGCGGTGGTCGATCTGCGGCTCCCTCCGCTGCGCGAGCGCGCGCCGGACATCATTCCGCTCGTGCAGCACTTCGTGGAGAAACATGCGGCTGGCCGGACACCACGCTTGGAACGGCGAGCGATCGAGCGCTTGATGACGCGTGCGTGGCCCGGCAACGTTCGCCAACTGGAAAACGAAGTTCGACGCGCGCTCGTGTTGGGCGGAGACGTGCTGCGCGAAGAGCACTTCGGTGTGTCACAAGCAAAAGAAGCCAGCGGCTCTGACCTCAACCTGAGAAGCCAAGTCGACGAGCTGGAACGCAAGCTCATCAAGCGCGCCTTTGAGCTCGCCAAAGGCAACCAAACCCGCGCCGCGGAGCTGCTCGGCCTCTCCCGCTTCGGCCTTCAAAAGATGGTCAAGCGTTTAGGGGTTGCGTCCAGTTAAACGACCGCTGCGCCGATCGCACGCAGTCTCCGCTTGTTTGCGCCCTGGCACGTGGCACGAGCCGCAATAGACCAAGCGTGAGCACCACGCCTGCGATCACGCCCAGCGCTGCATGGCTTTGAACAGTGGTGGATGCTCAGCGCGTGCTTGCTTCGAGTTTCTTCACGCGTTCGCGTAGCTCGAGCTGCGCGTCGAAGGGACCGACTACGATCGCTGCGCGGTACAAAGCTGCCGCGCGTGCATGCTGGCCGTGCTGGTCGTAGATGTCGCCGAGGAATCGCTGCAACGTGCGGCGCTGCTCGGGGAGCTGCGCGAATGCTGATCCTGCGAGCTGTTCGGCTGCCGCTGGACCAGCGCGCTGCGCGACCATCTCCATCAGTGTTTTGTAGCCGGGCAGGAACAGTGGATCGATGTTGAGTGCGCGCTGCAGCAGCGCTAGTGCGCGCGCTTGGTCGCCGTTTTGCGCTGCGAACATCGCCGTGCGGCGGAGCCACTGCGGCTCGTCTGCGAGCACTTCGCCGGGGTTGGGCACGCCAGCGCGTACCACGGCAGAGTCGGGCGGCAGCAGCAACACCGCCGAGGGATCCTCGTACACAACGAGCCATGGGTGCGGAAGCGCGCGTAGCTGTTCGACTGTGCGACTGTGAGGCAAGAGCGCGGCGTCCGGTTGGTACTTCGCAAGCAGAGGTGCGAGCGGCGCCCGATCGAGCATGATGTCGAGGTAGTCGCGATAAAGCTGTTCATCGAAGACCGTGTTGGATCGTCCGTCGATGAACACCTGCGCCTGCGGCGCGTACAGGCTGATGAAGCCGCCCCAAGCTTCGTAGTTGAGCACACGCAGCGGCACGCGTAGGGCGGATAGATAACGCACTGCCGCACGAGGCCCGAGGTTCGGCTGGGTCCAGCGCTCGAAAGGCTTCGGGAACCAGCGCGCTCCGCTCCACAAGCCGGCAGCCGCGAGCAGCAGCAGCGCAGGCGCGAGCCAGACCCAGCGCGCGCGCCAAACGTTGCCCACGCGTCGCAGAGCTGCCGCTGATAGCTGCGCAATACCCGCAGCCACGAGCGGCGCGAGCACCAGCGCCGACAATTCGACGAAGCGCACAGCGCGCAGCGCCATCAGCACGGTCGTCGCGCCGAGCAACACTAGATATGGGTCACGACGAAACGTGCGTACAGATCCATATGCCGCCAACAGCAGCAGCGCAGCGTAGCGGCCGCGAAACGAGCCGAACCAACCGAGCGGACCAAAGAAGCGCAGCTCCGCGAGGTTGAAGTCGAGCGGCTGCCACTCGTTGAGCTGCTCGGCGTAAAACGAGCGCTGCGCGCCTGGCGCATAACTCAGCACATACTCGAGCAGACCGAAGCCCCAAGGGTTCATGGCGATCGCGAGACACGAGAGCGCAAGCCCGCATGCATACACACGGAGCTGTCGTTGATCCTGCACGACACGTGTGATCACGAGTAATCCCACCGCGCCTAAGCCGAACAAGTATCCCGCGTGCAGGTTGCACCAGAGCGCGATCAGCACTGGCCACAACCAAACCGCAAGGCGGCTGTTCCGGCTGGCAGTGATCACCATCGTGAAGCACAGCGTGACGAGGTGCGGGCGAATGTCGGAGAAAAAGCTGGTGCAGCACGCAGCGATCCAGCACGCCAGCACTGCACCCGCGCGTGATTCGCTGGCACTGCACGCGGTCTGGAAGCCTAAACCAAAGGCGAGGGCGAGCAGCGCCCAGTTGGCGTACGCGAGGTACTGCGGATCCACGCGCAACAGTGCGTATGCGAGCACACCCCACAACCACTCATGGTTCTGCCAAGGCTGGCCGGCGAACGTGAACGACAAGGTGTCGCTACGCGGCAGCGCGCCTTGGGCGAAGTATTCGCGGCCGAACGCCAGGTGCCAGTACAGGTCGTTCGCGCCGACATCGCTCACGAACCATGCGGCTGCGCCGAGCACTGCAGCCAGCAGCGTCGCGAGGTACAGCGCGCGGTCGCGGTAGAAGCGCTGCACGGATCACGCATCGTAGGCGCAGCCAAAGGCGGCATGCAAACACCTGACGCGTGTCGCTGTGTACCTACATAGCTGCTAAGGCTGCGCGGAGAGCTGGCCTTGCAGCTGGCTGAGCCAAGCTTCGATCAGCGAGACGCCTTCCGTATCGACGACCTCGGTGCCGAGCGGTGGCATCTGGACGAACGGCTCGCGTTGCTTCATGCGAGTCAGCCCGTGCTGTAGGCGGGTGAGGTCACCTTGCGTGTTGGTGACGAGATTGACGTAGGTGGTGGTTTGCTCGAGCGAGCTGAGCTGGCCTGCGGACTGCCAGAACACGACTTTGGTCTCGGGAACACCGAAGTTGTGCGGAGCGCGATCGTTGTGGCAGCTGCCGCAGTTGCCGTGCAGGTAGCCGAGCGCTTTGACGCTGGTCGGATCGCCGGGGATCGTGAGTGGGCCAGTCGGCGGTGCAGTGAGGCGACCGCTTGCGGCCAACGCGTCGAGCGTGAGGCCCGGGCCGGTGTTCGACAGCTGCAATGCCGAGAACCCGAGCGCCGCCATCGGCTGCGCGTTGTGACACTCCTTGCAGGTGGCAGTTGACGGAATGTCGTGCGTCGAGCCGCTGGCGTCCTGAACGCCGTCTGGAACGGCATTCGCATCGGTCTGCTCAGCGTTCCAGTGGTACGCGATGAACAACCAGTCACTTTCGCTCGGCCCGAACTTGGCCATGTAGCGCGTCTCGATCGCTTGGCCTTGTTGCTCGAACTCTTTCCAGAGCTTGGTGCCAACCGGCAGCTTCCACACGTCCATGTCGCTGCTGTCGATCTGCGCGCCATCGGGCAAGCTGATCCAGCGCAGCTTGCCGGCCGCATCCGACCAAAGCGGGAAGGCCGGCGAGAACACCTGCACGTTGGGCGCGAGCGTGCGCGTGCTCGTAGCGCTGTACAGGCCCGTCTGCGAGAGCAGACCAGGCACGACGTCGAGCGCTTCCACGATTGGAGGCTCGGCTGCAACCGCGTTGGTGTTGATTGCGACACCGGGGATGAACGGTGCAGCTGCGCCTGCCGCGGATGGCTGCAGCGCGTTTTCCGTAACTATCGCTGCAGGCGCGCCTGCTTCGTCTGCGTACGAACAGGCGGCGCTTAGCGAGACCAAAACTGTTAGGAACTGGGTGCGCGAGTAAGCGGCACCCAAGCGCTGAGCAGCATGCTGCACAGCGAGTGCGAGACTTCGCATGTGGTGGACCTCGACGAACGCCTCGCGCCGCCACCGCGAGGACCCGATGTCACCGAGATAGACACGAACCGGCCGAAACTCAAGCCGGTAGTGCCGCAAACTGCCATGTCACGTCTTTGTACGACGCTTGAGGCGATTCGCGATGGACCACAGATGGACCTCGGAAGGCCCGTCGTAGATGCGAAACGCGCGCAGCTCGCGGAAGATCCGCGCGACAGGAACGTCGCTTGTCACGCCGAGGCCACCCAGAATCTGCAGGCAACGATCGGCCACTGTGAACAACGCTTCAGCGCAAGCGTACTTCGCCATGCTGGACTCCGTGCTCGCCTTTTCGCCTTGGTCGAGCACCCACGCGGTGTGATCGATGATCAGCTGGGACTGCAGCAGATCGACCTCGTTTTGGGCGAGCTTGAAGCCTACGCCTTCGTGATCGATCAGCGCTTTGCCGAAGCCTTGGCGCGTACATGCGTACTCAGTAGCGATGTCGTGAGCGCGCTTGGCGGAGCCCCACCAGCGCATGCAGTGGGTGAGGCGAGCTGGCGCCAGTCGCACCTGCGCGTAGCGGAAGCCTTGATCGAGCGCCCCCAGGATCTGCGCTTCCGGCACGCGCACGCCTTCGATGCGCACGATCGCGTGACCGCCCGGCATCGACTCATCGATGGTGTCGAGCACCCGTTCGATCACGATGTTGGGATCGTTCATGTCGACCAAAAACATGGTGGCGGCATCGCCCGTGCGCGCCATCACGATCCCGAAGCCTGCGCCTTGCGCGCCGGTGATCAGCCATTTCTTGCCGCTGATCACGTAGCTCGATCCGTCTTTCGTTGCGCTCGTCTTGAGCATCGACGGGTCGGAGCCCGCGCCACCATCGGGTTCGGTCATCAAGAATGCGGAGCGCGTCTTGCCCGCTGCGAGCGGCGCGAGAAAGCGCTGTTGTTGCTCGCGGCTCGCGACTTTTTCGAGCAGATGCATGTTGCCTTCGTCGGGTGCCATGCAGTGCATCGCTATCGGGCCCAGCGTCGAGTATCCCGAGGCGCGGAAGACCGTGGCGATCTCGCGGTAGCTCAAGCCCAGGCCGCCCCACTCGGGTGAAAGCTGTGGTGCGAACAGCTTCGCCTCACGCGCACGTGCGCGCAGCTCCTCGCAGAGCGCGTCACTCGGACCGTGGCCGCCGAGGCGCGAGTCACGCTCGTACGGGATGATGACATCGCGGATGAATGCAGCCGTGCGCTGCTCGAGCTCAAGCTCACGGGGCGAGCGTTCAAAACTAACCATGACCTAACCTTTGTCCTGTCCGTACTGCGGGGCCGAAAAGCGGGTGCAGACTAGCACTACTGTTCCCGTCTTTCGCCGGCCCTCTCTTGTTCCGCACCGTTCTGCGACTTCGCGGTCACCTTGAAGGGGGAGTGACCCCGTCGACGGTGCCCGCAAAACCGCAGAACGGCGCGTGCCTGCGCGATCATCCGACGAAAGACGGGAGCAATAGTGCTGCCGCGCGTCCGCTTTTTTCCTCGGCGCGATTCTGCACTGTGTCGCGCAGCGCTCAGAGCAGGTCGACCAGGCAGCAACCTTGGTGGCAATAAGAGCCGTACGGACAAGGGTTTGCACTGCTGCACACGTCGCGGCCTTCATCGCAAGCGTAACCTGGACCGCTGTTGGTTCGGCAGTCTGCGGGGAGGTCTGCGAGGGTCTTGCCGAGGCATAGCTCGCAGCGTCCGCACGGATTGTCGCAGCTGGCGCTCGGTGTGCAGCGCGGACAGGCCGTCGTGTCGTCTGCGTTTGCGAGCGTACAGGTGTCGACCAGCTGGATGTGGATGAGCTCGCCGCTCGGTTTGGCGACGCCGCAGCAGCCGAAGCAGTCGCAGCCGTTCGGCGTGCGGGCTTCGCAGCTCGTCTGGCAGTTGCTGGTCACTTCGCAGCTGCTGCAGCTGCCTCGACCCACGAAGCTGGGATCGCTGAGGCATTCGACGGGGTAACGACAGCCGTCATCGCCGCTGCCGTTGTTCGCGTCCCAATAGCAGTCGCGACATGCTTGTTGTTTGCTGGGCTGGCCTGTGGCGAAGCTGGTTTCGTCGTCATCGAATGCGCCGGTGCACTCGGGATCGAGCCCGTCTGTGAGCCCGTCGCCGTCGTTGTCAGCGCCGTCGGCGCAGCTGCATGCGCGCTTGCCGCAGTACGTGGTGGCCGCGTCGACGGCGGGAAACGTCTCTGCGGGGCCGCCTTCTTCGCCGCTGTCGCGTGGCTTTAGGACAAGTCCCGCGTCGCGGGTGCCGCTGTCCAGAGCCGCGAAGGTCGTCGGGTCGCTCACGAGGTTGCGCCGCGATTCGTTGCAAGCGCTCAGCAGCAACAATGCAACGCAGGCCCACAGCGCGACGAGCCTCCCGTGCTGCAGCTGCGAGCGGCAAGCATTGTCGGTAAAGGTGACGGAGGGGGTGGGGCGGATGCCGAGCGGTTGCCGCTTCTCTCTAGGTTGCAGCTGTGAGCGGCGAGTCGGTCCACGGCGTGCTGTGCGCCCGGTGTGGGTCACGGGGTTGCCTGCTTCGGTAGCAGCTGCAAGCGGCGTTCGGCTTCGCGCACGTAGCTGCCTTGCCGGTGCTTGCTGAGGTAGTTGCGGAAGAGCTCGGCCGCGTGCTTGGGGTCGCCGTGCTCGGCTTCGATGCGTGCGGCGGCAAACAGCGCCGTCTCCGCTGCCGGCATGCCAGGAAACTTGCGCGCAACGCGCAGATAGGTGTCGCGCGCGGCGCTATAGCGATGTGCCTGCAGCGCGCACTCGGCTTCGAGCGAGAGCGCCTGCGCGCGCAGCGGTGCATCGCGCAGGTGTGGCTTGGCCAGGTCGAGCGTAGCGCGGGCCTGCGGCAGGTCGCGCGCTGCCAGCTCACTGCGCGCGCGCTCGAGCAACGCGCCCGCATCGAGGCGCTCGCTGCGCTTGCCGCGTGCCGCCCCCGCAGGTTCGTGACCGGGAAGGGCGTGATCGGTGCCCGGTGCGTGCGCCCCCACGCGTTGCGGCTCGGTGCCCGCTGCTCGCTGCTCGCTGCCGCGTCTTCGGTCGGCGCGTGCTTGCGCGTCGAAGCGCGCGCGCTCGCCGACTGCATCTTGCGCGTCGGTGCTCGTTCGAACGGCGCTCGGCTGCGTTCCGAAGCGCGTGCGCTCGCCGTCGGCAGCTTGCAAGCCTACCCGCGCTGTGCCATCTGCGGTATTAGGCTGCGTTCCGCGCTCTGCATTTGCGGTTTGCGAGTTTGCCGCTTTTGGCTGCAGATCGGCGTGCGCTTGCTCGGTGGCAGCTGAGCTGGCTTCGAAGCGGGTTTGCGCCGAGCCAGCGGTGAGCACTACGGGTGCGTGATTCGGCACCGCCGCCGAAGGCTGCACCGAAACCCGACCCGAGAGCACGACCACTGCGCTCTGCGTAACCTCGAAGCGCGTGCCCAGCACGCGCACCGTGAATGCCTTGGTCTGGACTGTGAAGCTCTGATGCGGCGCAGGGTCGACCTCGAACAGCGCGCTCCCACGCTGCAGCTCGACCTTTCGCGCTGCTCCATCCCAGCGTGCATCCGAACCGGCGCGCAGCTCCACACGCGCATGTGCCAGCGCAACCACGGCAGCTTCACTGGCGTGCAGCTGCACATCGGACCCGAGCGCAGCGCCCGCTGAACGCCCACTTCCGGCGACTTCCACGCTCCCTGACAGCACGCGCTCGGAAGAAGCGGCGACCTCCACGCGACTCGCGCGCTGCACAGCCACGAAACCGAGTGCCATCGCCGCTGCCGCTCCCAGCAGCAGCATGCCGATGCGCCGCGCCGGAACCGCACGCGGCGCTTGCGGGCGCGCCTTCACCGACAATGCATTCGCGATCGCCCGCTCACGCGCGGACACGCTTAGCCCAACAGGCGCCGTCGAAGCGAGCACCGAAAGCGCCTCGAGCAAGTTCGCGTCCGCCCGACAATCCGCACACGTCGAGAGATGCTCCTCGATCCGCAAGCCCTCCGCGGCGGACAAGCCACTGCTTCGCCGATCGAGCAGCCGACCTACACCTAGGCAAACGAGCTTCATCGCTGCCTCCCTTCTGCGAGCTCGCGCAGCCAAGGGTCGCGCGCCGCGCGCTTCAACAGCTCACGCCGCGCCCAGAACACCCGCGATTTTGTAGCTGCGAGGCCCGCTCCGGTGAGCGCCGCGACCTCCTCGATTGGCATGCCTTCGAACACATGCAGCACGAATGCCGTACGCTTCTTCGCGCCGAGCGCGCTCAGATGCAGCTCCAAGCGCTCGATCTTCCGACGCACATCCAGATCGCGTTCCGCGTCGCCATCCCGACTCTCAGTCGCCTCGAGATCCGGCAGCTGCGCGCGCAGACGATGGCTCGCGCTGCGCAGGCGATCTTGCGCGATCCGCACGGCGATGCGCGCGAGCCAAGTGCGCACCTGCGCTTCTCCACGAAACCGTGGAAACGCCTCGATGGCAGCCATCAGCGTACTCTGTAGCAGGTCTTCGACATCCAGCGAGCGCCCGGCCACGCGCCAGAGCACGCGTTCCAAGTATGGAGCATGGGTGCGAAACACTCGATCGAGCGCAGGTCGCTCGCCGCGCCGACAAGCGTCGATCAAGTCGAGCTCATTCTGGTCCGGCTGCGGATGCAGATTGACGAGACGACCCATTGTCGAAATTGTGGAGTCCCTGGTGCTTCGGTCGAACACATTTTTCGCGAGCGTGCTCGGAGTATGCGTGGGGGTGCTCTGTTGTGCGCCCTTCGCAGCCCAAGGCGCCGACGTCGTGCTCGTCTTGGATGCGGACAGCAAAGTCTCCGCGGGCTTTCTGAGCGCGCTCCAGATCGAGCTCGGCGACGCGTACCGCGTAAACATCGCGCCACGAACTGTCCCAGCTGCTTTGCCAGCGCGGATCGCGCTCGCGACGGAGCTCGTCGAGTCGGAGCGCGCGCTCGCCACCGTTTGGATCGAGGATGGCTCGCCCCAGCCGCGCAGTGCGCTCTTGTACGTCGTCGGGCGGCGCGCGGGTCGCGCTTTGCTCGAGGTGGTGCAAGCGCCTGACACGGGCGACCTCGATCTACCGCGGATGCTCTCGATCAAGCTCGCTGAGCTGCTCTCCCAGCTGCGGAGCGGCAGGTCGCATCCGCTCCAACCCCAAATACCAACGCCGCCACCAGCTGCAGAACCCGAGCCGACGAGCCCGCGCGTGTGGGGTGCGCTGTCGCTCGGTCCGCGCTTCGATGTCGGCCTCGGTGCGGGGTGGAGCCGGTTCGGCGTCGGCGCTGGGCTCGCGCCCGAGCTGTCATTCGGCAGCCTGCGGCTCGCGCTCGGCTTGGGCATCGATGGGTACCCGTCGTTGCAGGTGCGCGCCAACAGCAGTGAAGTGAGCTTGACCGAGGCGACGCCACGCGTGTTTCTAGGCGCGAGCTGGTTCACTCCCGGCGTCGCCTTTGCATTCCAAGCGGGTCCGACGTGGAGCTTCATGAGCGTGACCGGCCGCACGCCGAAAGGCCTAGAGCACGGCGAAACACTCGATGCGCTAGGCCTATCGTTTGCGCTCAGTGCGGAGCGGTCATTTGCGTCGACGCTTTCGCTCGGCGCACGGTTGGAGCTGCACGTGGCCGAGCGCCGCCTGCACTTCGACGTCAATGACGAGCCGGTGCTCGATCGTGGTCGGTTGCGCTTGTCGCTCGGAATCGACGTCACCTTTCGCACGAACGTTGCAGCTGCGCTCTGAGCCTTCTTGGCTCAATCGCAGCCCGGAATACCTGCTGTCGTGCCGTCGAACGCGATGCGGTAGGCATCGGCGCCCGCGACAGCTTCTCTTCCGCTTTGGTCGTGGTCCACGGCCACCGTGCAAGCGGTCTCGTAAGCTTCCCCATCCGCGTCGACCACGCGCACGCCGAGCGTGTACACGCGTCCGTCGCTCGGACCTTGCCGCTCCGAGCGGAGCGCCAAGCGCTGGCAGTCGGCGCTCAACAGGATGTCAGGCGCGTGTTTGCCGCTGCCCTTGGCATCGATGGCTTCGTCGCTGCTCGCCCAAACGAAGTGCGCGTCGAGCACCTCGCCCGGACAGGCGCCCACGATGTCGACGCAGTCCGCGACGCTGATCTCGTGCAGCTTGTGGTTGGGTGGCCAGAGCTTCACCTGCTTGGGCACGAGCTGCAGCTCCGCGCTGCGGACCACCACGACTTCGCTAGAGCACAGCTCTGCGTCCAGCGCGTCGCGCACGACCACTGTGTGTGTGCCTAGCGAGAGCGTGTCGTCGCTGAGCTCGAGCGTCGCGAGGTCGCACACAAGATTGCTCGGGCTCTGAACGATCAGCGCGGTCTCGTCGAGCGCGTCGCACGCGACCTCCAAGCGTTCGGGGCAGAGCCATGCGTCCGGGTCCGTGCCGCTGTCGGCGGCGCACTCCAAGCGCAACGCCTGAGGTTGACCCGTCGGCGTGACGAAGCTGCCTCCGCTGGGGGTGCAGCCTGCGAGCGAGGCGATCAGGACGGCCAAGGTCCCTTGCGTTTTGGTCATGCCACTATGGTGGGAACAGAGCGCTCCCGGTTGAAAAAATCGACCGCGGGTAAGGTCCCGGAACCGTTGATTTTCCGGGGTTTATTGGAGTACCACCGAGACCTCATGCGCGTTTCCAGCTCAACCTCGCTCGCCTCCGCGCTGCTGCTCGCAGCGTGTGGGTCCTCGCACCCCAAGCCGCCCGAGTATCCGCCCATGACTCAAGCCTCTCACGGTGCCCACGGTGCCCACAGTGCCAACGCTGCCCATCAAACCGCACAGGCCGAAGTGAAGCGCCTGCGCGCCGAGGCAGAGCAGAACAAAGTGCTCGCGCCCTGGGAGGGCCCGCACGGCGGCGTCCCGCCCTGGGATCAAGCCCAAGCCGATCGCTTTGGGTCCGCGTTCACAGTCGGGCTCGCCTTGCGCAAGCAAGAGGTCGAGAGCATCGCGACTGATCCCGCAGCGCCGACCTTCGAGAACACGATCGCAGCACTGGAAGACGCAGGCCGTCACCACTCGCGCGCGGAGACTCTGTTCAGCGTGCTGACGAGTGTGGCGAACACCAAAGAGGTGCAAGCTGTCGATGTCGAGTGGTCGCCGAAGATCGCTGCTGCGCGCGACGAGATCACCTTCAACCCGAAGTTGTTCGCGCGCATCGAGGCTGTGTACAACGCGCGCGAGGCAGCGAATCTCCCGGCGGAACAGAAGCGGCTGCTCGAGCGCACCTACGAAGACTTCGTGCGCGAAGGCGCGCGGCTCAGCCCCGAGCAGAAGCAACAGCTCGGCGCGATCAACCAGAAGCTCGCTTCGCTGTTCACTGAGTTCTCGAACAAGCTGCTCGCCGACGAAGACACCTGGATCACGATCGAAAAGGCCGAGGAGCTCGCGGGGCTGCCGGACTCGCTCAAAGCAGCTTTTAGCGCAGCAGCAGACGAGCGCGGGCTGAAAGGGAAGTGGGCGATCGTCAACACGCGCTCGAGCGTAGATCCATTCCTGACTTTCTCCGGCCGCCGTGAGCTGCGCGAGCGCGTGTGGAAGGCGTTCAAGAGCCGTGGCGACAACGGCGACGCGAACGACACCAAAGCCTCGATCGCAGCAATCGTGAAGCTACGCGCGGAGCGGGCCAAGCTGCTAGGCTACACGTCGCACGCGCACTGGCATATGTCTGACAGCATGGCGAAAGAGCCCGCGAAAGCGCGCGAGCTGATGCTGAAAGTCTGGCCCGCCGCCGTCGCACGCGTGCGCGAAGAAGTCGCGGACATGCAGAAGATCGCGGACAAGGAGCCAGGCAAGCCCAAGATCGCCGCGTGGGACTATCTCTACTACTCGGAGAAGGTTCGCAAGGCGAAGTACGACCTCGATCAGAATCAGCTCAAGCCGTACTTCGAGCTGGGCAAGCTGGTCGACGGCGCGTTCTACATGGCGGAGCAGCTGTACGGGCTCAAGTTCCGCGAGATCACGGGCACAGTGCCCGTGCTGCATGCTGAGACGCGCGTCTGGGAAGTTACGCAGGCCGCGCAATCACAAGGCGGCGAGCACGTGGGCTTGTTCTACGGCGACTACTTCGCGCGCGCACAGAAGCGCTCAGGCGCGTGGTGCCAGGAGTATCGCAACCACGAGACGTTCACCGGCAAGACCATCCACACGATCACTTCGAACAACAACAACTTCGTGAAGGGCGCGCCTACGGAGCCTGTGCTGATCTCGCTCGACGACGCGCAGACGCTGTTTCACGAGTTCGGCCACGCGATCCACGGCCTCGTGTCCGAGGTGAACTATCCCGGGCTCGGCTCGACGCCCAACGACTTCGTCGAGTTTCCATCGCAGGTGCACGAGCTGTGGGTGTTGACGCGGCCGATCCTCGATCGCTTCGCCACGCACTACAAGACCGGCAAGCCGATGCCGCAAGCGCTGCTCGACAAGGTGGAAGCTTCCGATCGCTTCAACCAGGGTTATCAGACTGTCGAGTACCTCTCCTCGGCGATCTTAGACATGACGTTGCACGAGAAAGCCGATGGCGTGGTGGACGCAGCTGCGTTCGAGCGCGAAACGCTGGCCAGCATCGGTGCACCTGCTGAAGTTGCGATGCGCCATCGCTTGCCGCAGTTTGGTCATTTGTTCTCGAGCGACGACTACTCAGCTGGTTACTACAGCTATCTCTGGTCGGAGGTCATGGACGCGGACACGCGCGAAGCGTTCGCGGAAGCGGGCTCGGTGTTCGATCCCAAGACCGCTGCCAAGCTGCGTCAGTACATCCTCGCGCCCGGCAACACGACCGATCGCGCGCAGGCCTATCGCGACTTTCGCGGGCGCGACCCTGACGTGCGCGCGTTGTTCCGCAAGCGCGGTTTTCCCGACAAATGAGCTGAGCTACGACGCGCGCCGCAGCTGGATGCTCTCCGCGACTGCGGCGCGCGGGAAGCGGAACTCCACAGTCGTGCCCTTGCCGGGCTGACTCTCGACGTGGATCTCGCCACCGCGCGTGCGACAAGCCTCACGCACGACGCCCATGCCGATGCCGCGACCGGAGTACTCGTTGACTTCGTCGCGCGTGGTGACGCCATCCGCGAACAACGCTTCGACCAGGTCGGTGTGCTTTTGGTAGGGCAAGCCGCGCCGCTGCGCCTTTGCTGCCACGGAGCTCCAGTCGATGCCGCGGCCGTCGTCGCTCAGCATGATGCTAAACGACTCGTTTGTGACCTGTGTGCGTAGTGTGACTGAGCCCTCGGGAGGCTTACCTGCGCTCTGGCGATCCTCCGGCAGCTCGATGCCGTGATCGACCGCGTTGCGGATCACGTGCACGAACGCGGACCAGAAGCTGGCCCACTGTCCCGGATCGAGTCGCACGTCGTTGTCGTCGATGACCACGTGCAAGTTCGGCTTATTCAAGCGACGGGCGATGGACTGGGCCTGCTCCGCGGAGCGCATCAAGCGGCGCGCGCTGGGTTCGAGCTTGAGCGCTCGGATGCGCTCGCTGAGCGCCTCGGACTTTTCACCACGCGACACTGCAGCGAGCAACCCGGCGTATTCGGTTTCGTCGATTTCGATGCGCTCGCCGGGCCGTCCGAGCAGCGTTTCGATGTTGGATTGGATGCGCATCCAGGCATCGCGGATCGCGCCGCGCTCAGCGGGAGTCGCCTTTTCGCCGGACTCCTCCATCGCGCTTTCGACCTCGTGGCACACTGTCGCCACGCTCTGCACGCCGAAGATCATGCAGTTGCCCTTGAGCGTGTGGACCAAGCGGCGCATCACGACGCGATCCTCTAGCCTCGGCTCTTCGATCGCCGTCACGAGATCGCGCGCCTCGCTCATGAACTCGAGCACGCCGACGCGATCTTTCGCGACGCGACCGAGCAGCTGAATCACATCGCGTTGCTCGGCTTCCACGCGCTCGCGCTGGCGCGCTGCGGTCACGTCGTTCACCACCACGAGCGCTTGCGAGAAGCTCTGCCCGTCATCAAGCACAGGCGTGTACGAGAGCTCGAAGTGCCGGTCTTCGATCATGAAGTGCCGCGGCAGCTGATCGATCGCCAGCTCGAGCGGCAGGAAATTTGCGAGCACCTGATCCCAGCCGACACCCAGGCTCTGCGCGAAGTTCTCATCGTGTTTGCCCAGGTAGTCTGCGAGGCTCTGCCCGTTCGCTGCCGGACCAAACCACTGCGTGACCACGGTCGATTTCTCGCCCGACATGACCAGGTTGCGGTCGGCCATGAGCAGGCCCTGGTTCACGGTGTCCATGACCAGACGCATGTCACGATTGCGTGCGTCGAGCTCAGCCGTGCGTACTTGCACGATCTTCTCTAGCCCGATCACGTTGTCGAAGAACGAGCGCGCGATGAAGCAGGTCGCGACCGACTCCAAGACCACGAATGCCGCGTGCACAAGCACGACCCAGAAGGGTGCCACGTAGTTGAATACGCTCGCAGGCAAGTACCACCACACAAGGAAGTGGTGCAGCGCGACAGTCACCGCGGCGACGACGATCGCCATGGGGTTGCCGAACACAGCCAGCATCGCGAGCAGCGCGAAGAAGTAGAAGTGCATCTCGATCTGCACCGGCCCTTGGCCGAGGTGCACGAGCACACCACCCATCAGCATCGAGCTGAATCCGTAGACCAACGACACGGCGCGAGGATTTTCGAACGCGCGTTGTGCGAGCACCGGGCCCACCAATACCAGGGACGTAAGCACAAACGCTTGCAGCACGCTTTGTCCGTTGACGAACGCGATCAGCAGAAACGCCGGCAAGTGGCCGAGGAAAAACCACAGCGCGATGCGATTGACGCGCGCAAGGTAAGTGCGTTCGAAGTCAGAAACATGTGTTGGCAAGACGACGCTTTGCAGCAGACGCTTTATCATCTCAGCCCGGACCTTCCCTCAAGTACTTCAATCCGAACGGATCGAGTAGACGTTGCAGCCCACGGCTGACAGCGCAGCCAAGCAGCGGTAGCTCGATCGTGTGTTTGCCTGCGAGCAGCTCGTCGATCAGCACGGTGTCGCGGATATCGAGCCCTTGCTTTTGCTTGGTGTAGCCGCCCATGTACGCGATCTGACCGCGCGCATCGGCGATGATCAGCACCGGTGCGGCTTCGAGTCCGTACCTCTGCTTGAGCGCAGCCGGCTCGATGTTGTCGAGGCGATAGCCCGCGCGCGCGATGCGTGCCGACAGCTTGGCATCTTCACCCACCAGCACCACGTGCTCGGCGACGTCCTTACGCGCGCCGCGCATCTCGAGGTGGTCGATGATGCTTTGGGAGCAGCTACACGCTGCGTACATCACGTGCGTCACGCTGAAGCGTCCAGCGTCTGCTGGAGTGCGCTGCGCTGTGAGCGCAGCGTTGAGCTGCGGATCGCTGCGTTCGGGGTGAGGTAAGGTGTACTCGTGAGCGCTGGCGAGGCTGCCGGTCACCACAAACGCCAGAACCCCCCACAGACACAGCGCCCCTTGAGCGGCGCGACGAGACGTCGCCGTGGCTCTGTCTGTTTCGGAACCTGATGCTGCCGTGTGCTGTGTCATGTGTAACTTCGACGGAACAATGTCTAGACGTTCGTCGTCTGAAACGTCGCCGTCCTTGAGGCGAAACCGCCTGTGATGCATGCACAGAAGTTGAACAGGGCTTGACTTCACTAGCTGTCGCCACAGATCCCGCCGCGCGTGCAAACCATGCAGGACCGCGCGTTGTTCGGGTTACGCTGCTGTTGGCTGCAGGGAGCTGTGACGCGAGCCACAGCGCGTGTGCGGCATTTCCCGGCGCTCAGGGCGGTTCCTGGTTTCCGGCCGAAATCGGCTACACTTTCCTGATGCGGCCGGGAGTCGCATCGCGTATCCATCGCACCCGAAGCCCCCGTAAGAAACTCAGAATCATCCCGTTACACATAGGAGTGTCTCCGTGGCCCAAGCCGTGAACAGGTACAAAGCCGATCTGCGCGAGATTCAGTTCGTGCTGTTCGAGCAACTCAAGCTGCAAGACCTGCTGGGCAAGCCGCCTTTCGAGAACTGGGGCTTGGACGACGTGAAGATGGTGCTGCCGGAGGTGTACCGCTTCGCCACCGAGGTCAGCGGCCCGCTCAATCAGGTCGGCGACAAGGAAGGCTGCAAGCTGATCGACGGCAACGTGAAGACGCCCAGCGGCTTCAAAGAAGCGTGGAATCGCTTGTACGAGGCCGGTTGGGCCACGCTCAGCGCAGAGGCGGAGTACGGCGGGCAGGGCGCGCCGAGCACGCTCGGCTCGGTCGCGACCGAGCTGATCAGCGGCTCGAACACGAGCTTCCAAATGTACGGCGGCCTGACGCTGGGAGCGGCAGAGCTGATCGCCAGCTTCGGCACCGAAGATCAGAAGCACGTGTTCGTGGAGCGCATGCTGTCGGGCAAGTTCGCGGGCACGATGTGCCTGACCGAGCCGCACGCGGGCAGCGATGTTGGCGACTGCAGCACGTCTGCGATCAAGAACGCCGACGGTACTTACAACATCAAGGGCGTGAAGATCTTCATCTCGGGTGGCGATCACGACCTGTGCGAGAACATCGTGCACATGGTGCTCGCGCGCGTGCAGGGCGCGCCCAAGGGCACCAAAGGTTTGAGCTTGTTCATCGTGCCGAAGCTGTGGGTCGAAGCCGATGGCACGTCGACCAAGCCGAACGACGTGATCACCGCGTCGATCGAGCACAAGATGGGCATCCAAGCGTCGTCGACGTGTGTGCTGAACTTCGGCGAGAACGAGTCGTGCCGCGGGTATCTGTGTGGCACGGTCGAGCACCAGGGCATCGCGCAGATGTTCCAGATGATGAACGGCGCGCGCATCCTTGTGGGCATGCAGGGCGTGGCTGCTGCGTCGAGCGCGTATCTCAATGCGCTCGAATACAGCCGCGATCGCAAGCAGGGCTCATCGGTCAAATCGCTGAAAGATCCGAACGCGCCGCGCGTGCCGATCATTCAGCACCCGGACGTGCGCCGCATGTTGCTGGACATGAAGTCCCGCGTCGAAGGTATGCGTCTGCTCGGCCTGAGCTTGACCATGCACGTGGACCGCGCGGAAGCGCTCAAGACGAGCGACCCCGACCGTGCTGCGTACCACCGCGGTCAGGTGGATCTGCTCGTGCCGCTGTTCAAAGCGTATGCAACCGATCAGGGTTTTCAGGTCGCGGCGACGGCGATTCAAACCTACGGCGGTGCTGGCTTTCTTAAGGATCATCCGGTCGAGCAGTACTGCCGCGACGCGAAGATCTTCTCGATCTACGAGGGCACGAACCACATCCAGGCGATGGACTTGGTGGGTCGCAAGCTGCGTCAGCAGGGCGGTAAGCCCGCGCTGGACTTCCTCGGGGACATTCAGCGCTTCATCGACAAAAACGCATCGAGCGCGGTGCTCAAGGCGGGCATTGCGGAGCTGCAGAAAGCGCACGAAGCGACGGGCAAGATCCTCGGTGTGCTGATGACGTGGGGCGGCGCTGCGAAGCTCGAGCTGACCGCGCTCTCGGCGAACCGCGTGCTCGAAGCGCTCGCCGAGCTGAGCGTAGGCTTCTTGCTGCTCGAAGGCGCAGTGATCGCCGAAGCGCGACTCAAGGAAGTGCAAGAAGGCAAGCCAGACCACGCGTTCTACACAGGCAAGCTGCACGCGGCGCTCTACTACGCGCTCAACGTACTGCCGGGCGTAGCCTTCAAGGCGGAGCTCCTACAACGCGAAGACTTAAGCTCGATCCTCATCCCGGAAGACGCGTTCGCGACCATCTGAAGGTTCGAGAGCGAGAAGAAGGACGCCTAAGACGCCTTCCTGGCGTCTTAGGCGCTTAAACTCTTCTTATGCAGCTCACAGCGGCGTCTGCTGTGAGATCTCCTCGGGCGCGGCCGGCAGCTGATCGGCAGGTGCCACGCCTGCATCGAGCGGCGCGCGATAGCCCCACAACGTCGACTGATTCTCCGGCGTCGTCAGCTTCACGATGATCTGCGCGTCCTCGAACGTATGCGCGCGCGTCTGCACCGGCAAAAAGCCAGGCGCATAGACCATCACATCCATCGGCCCGGTGTCGCGCGGGCGAATCACCGTAAGCACCTGCTTCGGTGTGATATTCCCCAACGTCGTCTTCCCCCACACCACCTTGGCATGGGTCGGCGGAATCGTGCTGAACGTGATGCGCGCGCGGAGCGGATCCTGCGGCGGCTTGGGCGGCGCGGGTGGCACAGCGGGCGCAGCTGTCGGCGGCACGCCGGCCTGCGCGGCAGGCACAGGTGCGGCAGGGGCGGGAGCGGGCGCCGCAGCGGGTTCTGCAGTGCGATTGGCTGCAACATCCGCAGGCAACGTCTGGATCGGAGTGAGTGTCGGAGTCGACTCTTTAGTCGCCTGCGCGAACGCCAGCGCCCCGCCGCCCACGGCTGCAGCGACTGCACCGGCGATCACCCAGCGTTTTTTGGTCCTGATTTGCGTAGGAAGGGTAGACATAACTAGTTCCCTGCCTTGTCGTCAGTGCTGTTTGATAGCGAAGGCGGAGGCCCAGGGTACTCAGTGTCGGGCTTGGGCACGTAACCCAGGATCGGCTTCTTCTGCGGACCCTTGATGTTGCCCTCGAGCACCATCACCGGCAGCGGCGGATCGAGATAATATGCGAAGCCACGCGAAGGGATCCGGACCTCGTACACGCGCTCGCTCTGCAAGAACTGGCGCTGGAAGTTCACTGGTTGATCGCCCGCAACCTGCTTATGGCGATGGTTCAAGATGAACGAATACATGCGGATCGCGATGTGGTTCGGCAAGCGATGGCAGCCGTGTGAGAAGCCCATCGAGCTGTAGATCGACAAGTAGTCCGACGAGCCGTGTGCGCGCACGCCGTTGTCGAAGTCGGGCCGGCCGTTTTCGCCCGGTACGACGAAGTAGCCTGCGACCAAGCCGTACGCCGACAAGTAGCCGGGGCCGAGCTCATCGTAGTTCACGGTCTTGGCGCCGCGGCCGTTGACCATGCGGTGCTTGACCAAGCTGCGCGTCGGCGTAGACGTTGGTGCGATCCACACTGGACCAGCGACGATCTGCCTGATCACGCGCGGACCCACGTCTGAGTTCTTGTAGCGGAAGTACTCGTAGCCGTCCGACGCTTGTTCCGCGCGCCAACCGCCGATCGTCGTACGCCAGCGCGCCAGCGCGATCTTCTTGCCGTTGTGCGTGGTGTACAGCGTCAAGTACGGAAAACGCTTGCGCCCGCGCGGCGCGAACTGGTTTTGACTGTTGAACGGCAGGTCGTACCAGATGTCGCCGCGATCCACGACGATCTGTAGATCCATGTGGTCCGAGTAGTATTCGGGTCGTGCGGGCAGCTTGACCGCCGCGCGCAGCGTCTGAAAATCCTCAGCCGGGTGGCGTTGGAAAAACGCCAGCACGCTCGCAGCGTCTTTCAGGCCGAGCTGTTCGAGCGCGAGGCTCGAGTACTCCGAGACCAAGTCCAGGCCGGGCTTTTCTTCGGTGCCGCTGGTGCCGTCTTCGATCACCTTCGCAGCCGCTACCACGCGCTCGCGGATCGCGCGCGCGACCGAGTCGTAGTCATTGTCGATCAGCGGGCGGGCCAGCGCATCCACGGTCTTGCGCCGCAGGTAGTTGGCCTCGTAGATCATGTGCTTCTGCTGGAACGTACGGACCGCGAGCCGCATCGGCTCGTCGTACACGCCGCGCTGATGCTTGCCCGATGGGCTCAACAAACCTTCGCATTCGAGCCGCTTCTCTACCGCCGCGAGCGCTGCTTTTTCCTTCGGTCGCTTCTCGATCAAGCTGACGCGCGCCGCGTAATCCGGCTTGGCAGCGGCGAGATCTTGCATGGTCGCGAACTTGCCGGCCTTGCGCGCGCTCTCGACTTCCTTCGCGAACCGAGCCAGCTTCTGTTCGTCGCGCCGCATGTCTTTGGGCGCGATGTACGACACGGTCTCGACCGCTTCGAGCGTGGTGGCGCTCTCCTGGTCGTGACACGGGTGCTCGTTGCTCTGCATCACGCGAGCGCGCAGCACCGAAAACGAAGGGAACGCGCCGTACAGCTCGAGGTAGTTGTGTCCGCCCGCGGGCAGCGGCTGCCCGTCGTTGTCGAGCTGGTCGTTCGATAAACCGATCAACACGCGCCGGTAGCGATTCGCCATCGGCGCACCGTCGGCGCCAACTTCTTCGGCGAAGATCGAAGGCGTCCAAGTGTCGCGCAGATCGAGCAAGGTGTAACCGACGGCTTCGACCGCTTCGGCATCCACCCAACGCTCGGCACCGTTCACGACTAACAGCGCGCGCTTGTCCGGCGGCAGGTCGTTGCGCGGCCGCGTCGCTTCTTCGAGCGTCACGACGGGTTTGACCGGCTTGACGCCAGGTACCGTAGCGGGCTGCACACCGCTCGCTGTGCTCGCAGCTTGCGGCAGCGCGTCGGGGGGTGACCCCTCCGGGCGGCGACAGCTAAAGCTCAAGGCCAGCAGCAGCACCCAAGGCAAGTTCTTGTGTCGTACACACAACGAAAGCATGACGGCGGAATACTAAGCATAGCGCGCCGCGCCAGCGGACAAATTTGCGAGCGAGCTCAGCCCGATCTGTCCGTTCGGCCAGGCTCAGCGCCCGCCCTGTGCCGATGTTTCCGTTGCGGTGGTCGCGAAATCCTCGAACAGGGGCGCCACAGCTGAGAATTCCTCAACATTCGCGGGCGCGAGGCCGGCAGCGGGAGCCTGGGCCGGGTCACTGGCCTGCGGCGCCGCACTCCTTCGGGCACTTCTGGACGCGGCAGGCGGTGGTGTTTTTGGCTCGGCCTAGGGTCGAGTTCGGGTCGTCGCCGATCGCGCTCACGAAGAACGGGTCGTTGGTGCCGGCTGCCGCCGTGATCTCCGCGCTACATGGACCGGTGGGCACACACAGGCCTTCGGTGGATTGGCAGAAGCAGTCTGCGTCGGTGCACTGCTTTTGCTGGCCGCACTCCACGACTGCGCTGCACTGCTCGTTGCGCGTCGTGTTGCCGCTGTCCCAGCACGACAGCACGAGCTCCGTGCACTGCATGCACCCGCAACGCATGCACTCGTCTGAGCCGTAGCGCTCGATGCAGGACATCTGCGCGGCTTGGGCCGGCGACTTACAGTCGGGGCTGCAGCCGTCGTCGCCATCACAGTCTTCACCGTTTTCGCGTACGTCATTGCCACACACCGAAGCGCAATCGCCATCGACGCTGTTGTCTGCGCCGCTCGGGCAACACTTGTCATTCGCGACTCGCTCGGTGATCGCCGTGTGCGAGCACAGACTGTTGCAGTTGCGCGCGCTGCCGAGCAGTCGGTCTTTCGTACAAGGATTGGCGTCGTCGCAGTCTTTGTCGGTCTCTTCACACGGTTGAACTTCGGGCTCACAGGTCTCGCCCAGCTCGCTGTCGATCCGCCCGTCGCCACAGGCGCTCGAACAGTCGTTGTCGCTGGTCGCATTGCAGCTGCCAGGGCAGCAATCGTCGTCATCCACGCACGAAGGCTCGACCAACAAGCACTCCGCCTGGCACGCGGTGCCGTTCAACACACGCTTCGCGCACGCTGCGAGCGCCGGACAGTCACTCGGGCAGGCGCCATCCTCGTCATCCTCGATCGCGGTGTCGCACTTTTCCACGCCGCTGATGATGCCATCGCCGCAGCGGGTCTCCGGTGGTTCGGGCGGTGACACTTCGGTGCGCGCGGGGCCGTCGGGTTGATCTTCCGGTACTTCGGCCGCTGTGGAAGTAGGTATCGCTTGCGCGGAGGCACGGACCGAGGGCTTGGGTGCCGCTTTGAGCGGCGCCTCGTCGTAAGCTTGGCAGCTCGCGCCCAAAAACAGCAGGGCGAAACAGCTCCATAGATGACGCACTATACGGTACTCCTCCTCAGCGTCACATAGCTTGAAACACCGCTGTTAGGCTACAGCCAGATGGGGATGCCCACCTGTCCGAAGCGGTCAACGCTGCCGCCAAGGGCGGCGAGACGTTCTAAGCATCGAGCTCGCCGCGCGGCGGGCATGCGCGGAATATGCGGTGAAAACCGGTGTTATGCACTGTCAGCGGACCGTTTGAGACAATCGTGCGACACTGCAGCTATTGGCGACGTGCACATCGCGACACGCTGCGTCATAAAGGAAAGTGGTCGGAACCGCTTGAAATCTGTACGCGTGCTAGCCGTTGCGGACGCGAGCGCCCTGCCTGGATTACGGCGCGCGCTGTCGCCGGAGTCGATCGAGCTGGTGGGGGTCGCGTCGACACCTGGCAGCGTGCTCTCTCAGATGCGGCGCGTGTCGTCGGATGTCGTCGTCGTGGATCTGAGCTTGTCTCAGACGGACGTGTTTTTGTTGATCACGCAGGTCGTGCAGGAGCACGCGGTCGCGGTGCTGGCGCTGGCTTCGGGTGACGACGCAGCGAGCTTGGCCGCACGCGCACATGCCGCAGGGGCGAGCGATGTGGTCGAGCGCCGCACGGTGGCGGGCTCGTGGCACGAGGAGTCTGGCTCGCCGCACGTGCTCTCGCTGCGTGTGCTCTCGCTGGCCGCATCCGCGCGGCCATGCTCCAGCAAGCTGAGCCTGCGCGTCAGCCGGCTTCCCCTGCGCGTGAGCTCTCCGGTCCCGCAGCTGTCAGCGGCGGACCGTTCCGGGCGCTCGCCGGACCTCATGAGCTCCGTACCCGCGGGTGTATTGTCGACACGTGCGCCAGGGTCGCGGGCGCCCGGTGCCGAAGCGCCGCCATCGGCTGCGCAGGTGTCCGGGCTGCCGCGGTCGCGCTGGCCCAAAACCGGGCGGCCGCTGATGGCGGCGCAGAACGAGCTCGTGGCGATCGGTGCTTCGACCGGCGGCACGCTGGCGCTCGCAGAGCTGCTCAAGACCCTGCCCGAGAGCGCGCCGCCCATACTCGTGGTGCAGCACATGCTGTCCGAGTTCACGAACGACTTCGCCCAGCGGTTGAACGAGCTGTGTGAGCTGCAAGTGCGCGTGGCGGTCGACGGCGACCTGGTCAAGCCCGGGACGGTGTTGCTTGCGCCCGGAGGCCGGCACCTACGCGTGATGCGCGACGCGGAGCAACGCCTGCGTGCGCGCGTGACCGATGAGCTGCCGGTCGGCAAACATCGCCCGTCGGTCGACGTGCTGTTTCAGGCCTGCGCAGAGACCTTGGGCAGCGCTGCACTCGGCGTGCTGTTGACGGGCATGGGCGACGACGGCGCGCGAGGCTTGCTCGCTCTCCACAACAGCGGTGCACGCACGCTCGTGCAAGACCAAGCCAGCAGCGTGTGCTTCGGCATGCCATCCGCTGCGATCGCGCTCGGTGCGGCGCAACAAATTCTGCCGTTGGCAGACATCGCCCAGGCCCTGCGCGAGCTCATCAAGAAGCGCAGCTCAGTCCGCGGGTAGTCGCAGCTCGCTAAAGCGGAAAGCTCGGACCGCGCGTGAACGCGGGGCTGCCGTCTTCGACATGCTCGAAGAACTGCGCCTGCTTGGCTTCGAAGTCCAACAGCATGCAGCACGGCTCGCGCGTGTAGTGTAGCGCGCCTGCGTTGATGAACGTCACGCCGTCGATGTCGCGCACCATGCGCAGATGCGTGTGACCCGAGACCACGTAGCGATAGCGCGCGCTCCGCAAGATCGCGTGCAGCGTTGTGTTGTTCTTCAACGACGGACCGTGGTCGTACGGGTACAAGCAAGTCATGTCGTTGTTGCCCAGCCCATGCCCGAGCAGCAATGTACCGAGCGACGTCTGCAGCTCGGCGACCTGCGGCAAGCTCTGCAGAAACGCGCGCGTCGGGCGGTCCACGTCTTCGAGGAACGTGGCCTCCGGTAGCTCGCGATGTTGCTCGTCCAAAAACCAGCGATCGTGATTGCCGAGCACGGTCGGCACGCGATGCGCTTGCAGTAGCTGACAGACGCGAGCGAGCGCTTCCGGCTGCGGTCCATCCACGATGTCGCCGGTCGCGAAGATACGCTCCACCTCGTGGCCCTCCAGCACCCGAAGCGCCCACTGCAGGCGATCGGCACGCGTGTGAATGTCACCAATCACACCGATGCGCGTGAACGTCTCGCTATGGGATGGGGACACTGAGCTCATGGGCTACAACAACTTCAGGTCTGTGCTTCGCGTTCGTCTTCGTATGCACGCAACGCAGCTGCATAGACCTTACGGATCGGCACCCCGTGCTGTTCCGCTGCCTCCCGACACGCTTCGTACTCCGGCGCCACATGTTCGTCGAGTCCCTCCCCACCCGCGATCTTGACGGCGATAGATCCGTAGCGTGTTTTGACTTGAAGCGCGCGTCGCGGCCGCTCGAAGCGGTCGACTGTGTAGTGCCGCAAACCTAAAGTGCTCGTCTCTTCGAACAGGACCTTGGCTTGCAGGTCGAGGTCGGCTGCCTTGCACAAGACTGAAATCGTCACGGCCGAACGGCCTTTTTTCATGCCGATCGGCGTAGTCCAGACGTCGAGCGCGCCCGCGCTGAGCGCGCGTTGCGTCGCGTAGGCAGCGACCTCCGGGCTGAGGTCGTCGATGTTGGCCTCGACGATCACGTGCTCTCCGCGCTTGCGGCTGACGGAGGCGGAAGGTTCGGGACTGGCGAGCACCACGCGCAACAGGTTCGCGCGATCTGCGAAATCTTTGGTTCCGGCGCCGAGTCCGACGCGTTCCGTTCGCATGTCAGGCCAACCACTGAAACGCTTGGCCAGTGCTGCCACCAAGCAGGCCCCGGTCGGGGTCACGAGCTCGTGCGACGACTGCGCGTCGTAAGTGGGAACACCGCGCAAGCACAGTAGCGTGGCGGGAGCGGGCAGGGGGATCACGCCGTGTTGCGTGCGGACGCTGCCGCGGCTGATCGGTAGCGGCGAGCACACGACGTCTGCGCCGAGATGATCGAACGCGATCGCAGCGGCCGTGATGTCGATGATCGAGTCCACCGCGCCGACTTCGTGGAAATGCACGGCTTCGACCGCACACGCGTGCACCTCGGCTTCGGCGCGCGCGAGGATCAAAAAGGCCTCGAGCGCGATGCGTCGAGCGCCATCGCTCAAGCTCGTGGCCGCCTCTAACAGCTGCACGATGCTGCGGTAGTCGCGCGCGGGCTGCGGCTCGTTCACCGCGACATCGAAGTGCCGCCCGGAGATGCTGGAGCGCAGAACGCGACTGTGCTTCAGCTCATATCCACTGAGCTGCAGATCTACGAGGCCGGCAAGCAAGACCGACTCGGGCACGCCCAGGTCGAGCAACGCCGCGACCAACATGTCGCCCGCCAGACCGCTGCCCGCATCGAGGTACAGGATCCGTCCGTGGCCAGCCCCGCGTTCCAGCGGCTCGCGCGCCATGGGCGGCAGGCGCGCGGTCTCGGGCTTGGGCTCGCGCCCCGTAGCCACGCGCACGAAGCGACCCTTGGGCTTCACAACAGGGCTCCCTGATTGATCAACGTGGCCGAATACGCAGCACCGAAGCCATTATCGATGTTTACGACCGTTACGCCCGACGCACAGCTGTTGAGCATGGCGAGCAGCGCAGCGACGCCGCCGAAGCTCGCGCCGTAGCCCACCGATGTGGGCACTGCGATCACCGGCTTCGAGACCAGCCCGCCGACCACGCTCGCGAGGGCGCCTTCCATGCCGGCGACCACGATCAGCACGCTCGCGTCGTAGAGCACCTGCCGCCGCGCGAGCAGCCGATGTAGCCCAGCCACACCTACGTCGTGAAGCTCGACTACCTCGTTGCCAAACGCTCGCGCAGTGACGACCGCTTCTCTCGCGACAGGCAGATCGCTCGTGCCTGCAGTCACCACGCAGATAAAACCGTTTCCGCGCGTCTCGATGGGCCCCAGCTTGAGGAGTGCGGTGCGGGCGAGCGGATCCAGCTCGACGTCCGGGAAAACTTGTTTCAGCGCCTCGGCTTTCGGCTCATCGATGCGAGTGACCAGGGCGCAGTGCCCCTTGTCGCGCAGCTCGCGCACGATGGCGATGATGTGCTCCGGCGCTTTACCCTGACCGAATACCACCTCCGGCAAACCGACACGTAGCGCGCGATGATGGTCGACATTGGCAAATCCGAGATCTGCAAAAGGCAGGTCTCGTAGCTCGTTTAGCGCTTCTTCAACTGGCAGCTGGCCGTGTTGGACTGCTTCCAGAAGCGCGCGTAGCGCACTTTTCTGCATGACTCTCGAGCCTAGCTGATCCGTGCGGTGGCCGAAAGCAGGCGGAGTTGTCCTTCCGTGCGGCGCGCGCGCAGTGAAAGTTGCTGACACTTTGTCGTCGTCCGGAAGCGCGTGTCTCCGTCGCTTGGAGCGGCGGCTCGGGTTCGATGAAACACTCGTGTTGCATTGATCGCAGTGCCGCTTTGCACGCAGTTCGTCATGATTGTTAGGTCATCGCTGTAGCCGATGTTCCGGACTTGCGTGTCCGAACCGGACAGCTGACAAGTGGATCTAACAAGTGAAGTCGCCGAAAGCTCAGCCCATGGCCATGGTCCGCGCGCCGCGCACGAGACGTTCTCGACACGCTTCCGAGGTCTGGCCCATGCGTTTGGCGTTGTCGGTGATGCTCGGGATCCTAGTGGGCTGCAAAGCGCAGCCAGCGAAGGTTGCCGGCCCACGCGTCGGCGCTGAGAAGATGATGGTCGAGCCACCGAAGGCCGCACCTCCGGTGAACAATCCCGACCGCATCAGCGACGACGACTTATTGGTCAATCCAGTTGTCACAGTGACTATGCAAGACGCTGGACCTTGCGTGACGTGCAGTCCGCAAGGTGGTCAGTACTGCGGTGAGATCGGTGATAACTGCGGAGCCAAGATCGAATGCGGTGAATGCGCGCAGCCGGGTTACAGCTGCGGTGGGCGCGGCATCGAGCACGTGTGCGGCGGCGATCCTGGCTCAGGCGCGTGCGCGTTGAACACGTGCGAGCCGGAGAACGGTCGGTACTGCGGCAAAGTCGGCGACGGCTGCGGTGGTGAGCTCGACTGTGGCGACTGTCCTGCAGGTCAGGAGTGCGGCGTTGCAGGCCTGCCGAACCTATGCGCCGCGACACCCGGTACGTGCACCCCGCTCACGTGCAGCGACGGCGCAGCGAAGTACTGTGGAGAGATCGGCGACGGCTGCGGTGGTGTTCTCGACTGCGGCACGTGTGATGTCGGGCTCGAGTGTGGCGCGCGTATTCCGCGCTTGTGTGGCGCGCCTTGTCCGTTGTGTCAGCTGCAACAAGTGTGTGCCGCTGGAGTCACGACCACCGTGAGTGGTACGGCCGTGACCGCGGCGCTGATGAACCCCGACCCGCTCTACAACGCGGTCGTCTACATTCCGAACATTCCGCTCGGCCACGAGCTGCTGCGCTTGCCCGACGGCCCGAGCTGCGATCGTTGCACGCCACTTACGTTGGACAACGCAGTCAGCAGCGCGATCACCGGCCCGGACGGTACGTTCACGTTGACCGATGTGCCGGTGGGTCAAGGCATTCCGATCATCGTGCAGCTCGGCAGCTGGCGGCGGCAGTTCACAATCGATGTCCAGCCGTGCGTAGACAACCAGCTGCCGCTCGGCGCGGTGCGCTTACCGCGCAACCAAGTGGAGGGCGACATTCCGCTCACCGCGATCGCAACCGGCAACGTCGATCGCTTGCAGTGCTTGATCCGTAAGATCGGCATCGAGGACACAGAGTTCACGGTTCCCAGCGGCACCGGTCGCATTCACATGTTCGTGTCGAACGGCTCGACGTTGGGCGACACCACGCCTTCGATCACCGCGCTGACTGGTCTCGACATGGGCCAGACCGGGTCGCTCTCGAGCTACACGCAAGTGCTGTTCCCGTGCGAAGGCGCGCCGCTCGAAAAGCCGCCTGTTTCGCAGCAGAACTTCCTCGACTACGTGAACAGCGGCGGGCGCGCGTTCGCCACGCACTACAGCTACACGTGGATGTACATGAACGGGCCGATGGCTGCGACCGCGCAATGGATGCCGGCGTTTCCCGCGGGCGGCGGCGAAGACGACCCCGGCCTGATCGCGACCATCGACACGAGCTTCCAGAAGGGCGCTGACTTTCAACAGTGGCTTGCGATCACTGGTGCATTGACCAGCGAGATGCCGCCGCAGATCACGATTCAAGAACCGCGCTTGGACGTCGCGTCGGTCACGCCAATGGGTGGGGCGCAGCGCTGGATCTACGCGGACGATCCGGTGACAGTGCAGCACTTCACCGTCGACACGCCAGTGTTAGCGCCGCCCGAAGAAGTATGCGGCCGCGTAGTGTTCAGCGACTTCCACGTGCTCAACGCACGCACACAGGGCAGCGTATTCCCCGCGGAGTGCGACGACATGCCGCTCAGCGCACAAGAGAAGGTCCTAGAGTTCATGCTCTTCGACCTGGCTGCGTGCATCGGCCCAAACACGCCACCAGCCCCGCCGCCGCCACCGCCGCCACCCCCAGTAGCGCCGCCACCACCCCTACCACCGCCGCCCCTAAACTAGACACCTCACTCTCGTCGCAACCGCAACCGTAACCGAATACGGCCTGCAGCTCACGGCGGCACACTTCAACGAAAGTGCTGGTACCCGCCGCGCCCAACCTCGATCTCCTGCCCGCGAGCATCGATGACGCGAACCGAGCCCGGAACATTGAGCACATGCCCAATGCGCACCCCGCCAGCAGGATCCACCGCTGCGGGCGGCAGCGTATAAATCAGCTCGTAGTCCTCACCCCCGCTAAGCGCAAGCTGCAAGGGATCCACGCCCAGCTTGCGCGCAAGCTCATCCATCCCGGGCGCAAGCGGTATACGCGCAGCTTCGATGATCGCGCCAAGCCCGCTCGCCTCACAAACGTGACCAAGATCCGCCAGCGCCCCATCGGAAACGTCGACCGCTGAAGTCGCAACGCCCGAAAGCGCAAGCCCCTGCTCGATCCGCGCACGCGGCGCTCGCCAAGCATCGACAAACGGCGCGCCCTCGGAGCTCGCCGCTAACAGCTGCAGCAGCTTCAGCCCCAGTGCGGCGCTACCAAGCGGCCCAGTCACATAGATCTCATCCCCAGCGCGCGCACCCTTGCGATACAGCCCCGGTCCCGGCAACGTGCCGATCACAGTCGTGCTCAAGCTGAGCTGCGAGCCCGACGCCAAGTTGCCGCCGATCACAGGGCAAGCGTAGTCGCGCGCCGCCTGCGCGATCCCCGCATGCAACGCGAGAAAGTCATCCCCGGAAAGCGCAGGCGCAACGAGCGAGCAGAGCGCTGCGAGTGGACGCGCACCCATCGCCGCGAGGTCGCTGACGGCGGCAGTCATCGCGCGCGCGCCCACCTGCGCCCAGCTCAGAAACCCACGGTCGAAGTGCACGCCCTCGACAGCGACATCCACGCTGAGCACCAGCGGCTCCGCTTGCGGCCGCAGCACTGCAGCGTCATCGCCGATGCCTAGCTGCACCGCCTGCGAATCCGTAGCGAACAACTTCGCGATCTCACGGATGCGTGCAAACTCATCCCCAGCGTGCACCACTTCCGCCGCAACGACGCGCCGGTCCGTGCGTCCGCCCAAACGCGAAAGCGCAGCATCCACCGACAGCTCACCGCCCTGAATCGCAGCGATCAGCTCGCGCAGCTCGACCTCGTTCATCTGACTAGCCTACTCGATGCCAAGCACCTCGGCCGAGTCCCGTGCCGCATCGGCGTTACTTCGAAGGCTTAGGGCGCGTCAGGTCGCAAAGCGTGGCGTTCGTGGCACGCACGTACTCGCTTGGGGCGATCACGATTTGCAGGCCACGTTGTCCCGCCGAGACGGAGATGCGCTCGAAGAGCAGGGCGTTTTCATCGAGAAATGTGGGGTAGGGCTTCTTGCAAGCGAGCGCCGTGACGCCACCGCGAATGTAGCCGGAGAGCGCGGTGAGCTCTTTCAGCGGCACAGGGGTGACCGCGCGCTTGCCGGCGGCGTTCGCCAGCTTCTTGAGATCGAGCTCGAAACCCCCGGGCACGACCGCGAGCAGGACAGTCCGGTCCTCCGCACGCATACACAGCGTCTTCCAAACTTGTTCAGCCGGCAAACCGAGCTTTCCTGCCACGTTCTCCGCAGACAGGTCGTTCTCGTCGACTTCGTAGCTGCGGAGCTCGTAGCGGATGTCGAGTGCATCGAGCGCGCGACAAGCGTTGGTTTTCTTCGAGCCGGTCAGGATGTCACACCGTCTACTCGAAACCCTTGCGCGCGCAACCACTCGGCCACCTGCGCGGGGCGGTCGCCCTGGATGACGATCTCCCCTTCGACCGCGGTGCCACCGCAACCGAGCGAACGCTTCAGCTCTTTCGCGAGCTGCTCGATCGCTGTGTCGTCCCACGCGGGCAGCTGCGCCAAGCCGCGAATGATCACGACCGCTTTACCTCCGCGATGCTTCGTCTCGCGCGCCAGCACAACCCTGCCGCGGCGAGCGGCGCTCGTCGATGGCAGAACGGGCGCAGGCTCGGAGCTCTCGACAGGCTTCGCCGGCGCGATGCCAGCAAACGGGTTGTGGGTGAGCTTCTGCGGCTCACCCACTGGGACGGCTTTCGGAGGCGGCTTTTTGGCCATGAATCGCGTCGCGCCGGCCAAGGTCAGAATGGCCAGCGCAGCGCGGTTTACTCCTCGAGCAGGCCGAAGACCAGGCGCAGACCGCCCGTGCTCTGCAGTTTGGCGAGCAGCTGCGCGCCCCCTGCATCGTACGAGGCCTCCAAAATCTCCCAGCCGGAACACAGGCCGTTCTTCAGCTTGTACTTCTTGTTCTCGTCGTTGCAGAGCGTGCCGACCTCCATGGCCAAGACCAGGCGTGCGCCCTTCTTGCTGGGGTCCTTCTTCAACGCCTGCGCCAAGACGATCGGCGCTCTACCGGCGCTCACCGGTGTGTTGAATTCGACCGCGTTGCCGAGCGGCGTGAAACCCTTGTGCACTTGGGCACCGGAAGGTTTCGCGGCCTTTTTCAGCGTGACGAGCCGCGAGCGTCCGACCGGGATGCCCTTGGGAAACGTCATCGTTTGGCCCCCGCCGATGTCCAAGACCGCACCGACATCGCCGTTGATGGCCTGCGTGATCGAGCCATTGCCGGTGAAGCGCGGCATTTCCTCGCCCTTCTTCGCGGCGTCGTCTTCGCCCTCTGCCAGTGCCTGCGAGGCAGCCAGCGTGAGCGTCAGCGCAAACACGTTCCGAAAAAAGCGTAGACCGAGAGCAGCCATAACCGTGCATCCCTCCTTTGTCACCCGGGATCCGGACTCGTCTATCGAGCCGAGCAGTCCCACTGCGCGCGTTTCGCAGCAAGAGTCAGACGTGGACCGCGCCGGGCAGCTTCAAACACGAGTCTACAACGATTATCCGCAGTGGTTCACGTAAGTTACCTAGGCCGGTCAACGCGCGTCCTCATGCCGCTTGTGCGGGCCTGGTCGGCGCTCGAGTCGAGTGTCGGTGCCGTCACGACATGATTGACAGCGGCAGCGTCCCACCCAATACTGCGCCGACTTTTTAGGGCGCCGTCACTCGACGTTGCCTTTGTGAGCCGACGTAGCTCAGTTGGTTAGAGCGGGCGTTTCATACGCGCTAGGTCAGAGGTTCAACTCCTCTCGTCGGCACCACCAGTCCCCCGCCTCCTGCAAATCAGGAGGCGCGCCGAGACTAGAGACGACAGATCGCGGAACGTGCGCACCCGTTTGGTGCACCGCGACGATCGCCGCTGCACCAGCTCGAGCCCACAGCTGTGGTCATTGACGTGACCATGGTCGTCGATGGCGATGGCGACATGAGCGCCACCGTTGTCGAAGACTCGTCGGCTTGGTCAGCATCACGCGGATTCGGTCATCGCAGCCGCCGCAGCCCCGAAGCGATCATCACTCGACCCGCAAGATCGCTCACAGCTGCAGATGAAGCGCCGTAAGCGCGCTCGTCGAGAGGAGACGACGACCTCTCCACCTGGAGAACGCAAGTTGGCGATGCCGCTCACAGCGGCGGTCGGTCGGCGCCCCGGCGCCTGAGATCGTGGCACGCCGCATAAGCAATACTCTGCACAGTGGGACGCACAACGAGCCGTGAGCCGATGCTCACGCGCACTGTGTGCTTGCGTTTGGCTGCGACTGAGGGATCGTTGAGGCACATGACACGTGCTTGCAACACGCTTCTCCTTTCGTCTCTGACATTCATCTGGACCAGCGCCGCGATCGCGCAACCTGCGCCGACGCCACAACCGAGCGCGCCCGTGCAACAAGCACCAGCGCCGCAGCCGGATGCGCCAAAGCCAAAGCCCACGCAGTCTCCTCCGGCGCCACCACCGAGCTCGCCCGCAGCGCCGCCGCAACCGAGCGCGCCAAAGGCGGCGCCAGCGCCCGCAGCAGCGCCGCAACCAAGCGCGCCGAAGTCCGCGCCATCGCCGACCGCAGCGCAACCGAGCGCGCCAGCGCCCGTAGCAGTGCCGCACCCGAGCACGCCCGCAGCAGCGCCCGTCGCTGCTCAGCCGGTTGCCCCGGTAAGCGGAGCAGCCCCGGCACCCAGCGCGCCCGCGGTTCCCGCGGCCAACACAGCGCCGGTTGCACCATCAGCGCAGGACGTACCTCCTGCGGTGGCACCCGTCGCACCCGCAGGCCCGCTGACCGCTCCATCGGCGCAACCCGCAGAGACGAGCGCCGCGCCGTCAGCATCGCCTGAAGCTGCGGCAGAAGCAGGGCCAGCACCCGCGCAGCCACGCAAAGCATCGTTCCTCGATCCACATCCCACCGGCTACATCCCCTCGGTCCAAGATCGCGACGAGCGCAGACACGAAGGCTTTTCGGTGCGGCTGAGCGCAGGACTCGGCTTTGGCTCGACCAGCCGCGAGCTCCGGCGCGACTCGTACAAGGTCCGCGGTTTATTGGGCGTGCTCAGCCTCGATATCGGCACCAGCGTGATCGAAAACCTGATCGTGTACGGACGCGTGTCGGGCTTCGCATGGAACAGCGTGTTCGAGAGCGACGCGGCAAATGCAGGAGGCTCGTACCTCGGCCTCGTCGGCGCGGGCGCCCGCTACTACCTCATGCCGTACAACATCTTCGGCAGCGCGACCTTCGGCCTCGCAGCCACGCAGATCCTCGACGATCTCGGCGAAGCGCAAAACGCCCATCCAGGCTTCGGCTTCGAGCTCGAAGTCGGCCATGACTTTTGGGCCGGCACCCAGCTCGATCAACGCGCCATCGGCCTAGCGCTACGCTTCGGCTACGTGAGCGCAGGCGCAACTGGCACCGGCGAAAAAGACCCCAACGCCTGGAACAGCTTTGCCGTCAGCCTCCTGTTCTCCGCTGCCTACAACTAACTCCCGAGCCCGAGCCTAGCCTCGCTGCAAACCCCCGCGAATCCGCGAGCTTGCAGCGGTTCTTGTAAACATACCGACTGGTCTGTATGCTCGGCGTCGAGATGCCACGCCCGACGAAACGCCACCCGGAACGCGGCGACGCACGCACCCGCCTCCTAGATGCTGCGATCACCGTCATCCGCACAAAAGGCTTCGCCGCCACCTCCATCGATGACCTGTGCGGCACCGCCGGTGTAACCAAAGGCTCTTTCTTCCACCACTTCGAAAGCAAAGAAGCCCTCGGCGTCGCAGTCGCAAACCACTGGGCCGAGACCACCAGCGCGTTCTTCGCCGCAGCCCCGTACCACGAGCCGCAAGACCCACTCGCTCGCGTGCTCGCGTACGTCGCGTTCCGCAAGTCGATCATCACGGGCGAGCTCGCACAGGTCACATGCCTCGTCGGCACACTCGTGCAAGAGATCTTCGCGAGCTCACCTGCTGTCCGCGACGCCTGCGCAGCCAGCATCTTCGGTCATGCGTCGACATTGACCGCGGACATCGCGGCCGCGAAGCGAGCGCGCCGCATCACCGCAGATTGGGCGCCTGAGAGCCTCGCGCGTCACACGCAGACAGTCATCCAAGGCGCATTCGTCTTGGCCAAAGCAGCCAACGACATCGCGCTCGCACGCGAGAGCCTCGATCATCTAGACCAGTACATTCGCATGCTGTTCCACGCCGGAACTGGGGAGGAGAAACCGACATGACACAACAAGCTCGGGTGAGCTGTAGCTGCGGACAAGTCCAGCTGCAGTTAGACAAAACACCGATTCTGGTCGCGGAGTGCCACTGCACCAGCTGTCGCACGGCGGGTGCGCAGCTTCGGCAGCTGTCAGCTGCAGCGGAAGTGCTGGAAGCCAACGGCGGCACGCAGTTCGTCCTGTACCGCAAAGACCGCGTTCACTTCACGCGTGGCTTCGAGTTGCTACGAGAGCACCGTCTGACGCCGTCGTCGCCGACACGGCGCGTCGTGGCGAGTTGCTGCAACACACCCGTATTCCTCGAGTTTCAGCGCGGGCACTGGCTCAGCGTCTACAGCCGGCTTTGGCCCGCCAATGAGCGCCCCGCGATCGAAATGCGCACGATGATCAGCGACCGCACGGACGCGCCCGCGCTTCCGAACGACGTTCCGAACGCGCGGCATCAAACATTCGGCTTCATCGCCAAGCTGCTAGGTGCGTGGGTCGCGATGGGCTTCAAGGTGCCCAAGCTCGAGATCGCCCAAGAGCCGATCCGGGCGTGAGCCAGCACCGCAGAAACCTCAGCGGCCCCAACGGATCGTGGTGAGCGGTCCGTTCAGCACCTTCGTTTGATTCAACCCGTCCGGGCTCATGATGAAGATGCCGCCGCGCGACGACGAGAACGCGACCATCCGGCAGTCCGGCGAGAACGCTGGGTCTTGGTTGATGCCCTGACCCTGCGTGAGCCGCTTGTACTCACCGGTGTTCAAGTTGATCGTGACGATGTCGAAGCCGCCGCCGTCACGCGCCGTGAACGCGATCAACGGGTTCTGCGGATCCGGGCAGAACGACGGAGTCTGGTTGTGGTTGCCGCGGTACGTGACGCGCTGCTGATTGCTGCCGTCGCCGTTCATCACAAAGATCTGCGGTCCACCGTGACGACTCGACACGAACGCGACGCGACCGCCAGGTCCACAGCTCGGGCTCACGTCGATACCGGGGTCACGCGTCAGGCGCCGCTGGTCGCTGCCATCGAGCGCAGCACTGTAAATCTCGCTGTTTCCGTCGCGCGTCGACGAGAAGTACACGCGGCCGTTGCACAACATCGGCCCCATGTTCATGCCGGTCTTGCTGAAGATCACCGGCTTCTCGCGGCTCTTGGTGTTGGTGATGAACGCGCCGGTGTCGGTGAGCTTCGAGTACCACACGCCGCCGGTGTGACCGAACGCCGGGAGCATGGCGTTGCCGCGGCCGCTCGACGCGCGGAACAACTTGTTGCCATCGAAGTCAGCGACGTAGATGTCTTTGCGTCCAGGCCCCACCTTACGCGCGAACGTCAAGTGCGTGCCAAACACGCCCGCCTTGCCCGTGAGCACGCGCAGCACTTCGTTCGCAAAGTCATGCATGAACGCGCGCATCTGCGAGCTGTCGCCGCGATAGTTCTTGCTGAGCACCGGCGCTTCACCGCGCGCGAGCTCGTACAAGCGCATCTCCACCGTGATGCCCGAGCCAGCTTGCGTTACCTGACCTTTGACGATGCCCTGCGCGCCGACGCTCGACCAAGCGTTCTTGTCGAGCCCCATGCCTTCAGTCTGCGGATTCGCGATGAACGAGCGTGGATCCAGCACCTGGAACAACGACGACAACCGGAAGTCGTTGCGCAGCACCTCGCCGCCGCTGGCTGCAAGCTCGGCAGCACCGAGCAAGTTGGGAACCGCAATGCGATACAGCGCGCGCTCAGGCGAATCGACGTCGATCACGACGCGGCCGGGCAGGGTCTCGTCTTCGGCGAACGCCAAGCCAGGTGCCAAGACTGGAGCAGCGCAGAGCAACGAGACGAGCAACGCGAGCAGCCGGATTTGGAGGGTGGGGTAGGTTCGCATGGTCTCCCTAAGCACTGTTTTCGCACACCACATAAGCAGCAAAGGAGGGGGTGTCCCCCTAGTTGGCTTTCTTGCCGATGAAATTGACGTCCAGCGTCCAGGTCCCTTCAAACTGACTGCGCACCTCCGGAGGAGGCTCGGGCAGCGTCGTCCCGAGGCTACGCAGCTCGTTGAAGCGGTCGTCGACGCTCTGGTCGAACAGCGGCTCGCCGCTCGGCTTGATGATCTCGTGAGGACCCACGTGTTTATCCGCGGTGATCTCGACGCGCGCACGCGTGGTGAGCTTGCTCGTGTCGCCCAATGTCGTGGGGATGGTCCAGCCGCGCTTGAAGAACATCACGAGCTGACCACGGTACAGATCGCCCGCTTTCGCCTGCGTCTCCGTGCCCCCCTCGATGCCCTGCGGATCGCCTTCTTCGTCCTTCTTCTCCGCGATTTCGGCGAACGCTTGCGCGCGATCACCGAGCCGCGCGAGCAGATCTTCCTCGGCCTTGGGCGGTGGTGGGCCAGCGTCAGGTTTCTTCACCTTCGGCGGGTCCATGTTCTTCGACACGACCACGCCCTGCGGGGGCGCCGTGGTTTTCACCGGCACCTTGCGATTCGGGATCTTCTTAGGGTCGAGCGGCTTGCCGAGCTTGACGAACTTCGCCTCGACCACGCGATCCTCTTTGATCTCGTGCGGCGCCGTGCGACCGATGCCCGTCGCGGCGAGAAACGCGACGATGCCAGTGATCGCGCCCGGCACGAGCAAGTGCGCGCCGATCACGCCGAACAGCCCACCCACTGCCATTTTCGTGTCGATGTGGCGGCGCTTGAGCAGCGACGGAGGTCGCTGATCTTCGACGGGAACTGGCACGGAGATGCTGTGCCGCACGCGTTACTCCGTCCCGGTGGGGTCGGTCACGAGCCCGAGCTTTTCGATTCCGCCTTTGCGGATCAGCGCCATCACTTTGGCGACAAAACCATAGGGCACGGTCTCGTCCGCCTGCAGGTACAGCTCGCGCTCCTGCTGCAAGCGCGTGTTGGTGGTGAGCGCCTGTTCGAGGTTCGCGTACGGAACCTCCGTCTCACCGAGAAACACCTTCTGCTCTTTGGTGATCGTGAGCAGCAGCTTCTCCTGCTCGACGTCGAGGTGTGGCGCTTGCGTCTTGGGCAGATCGATCTCGATGCCCGTGGTCATCATCGGCGCGCTCACCATGAAGATGATCAAAAGCACCAACATCACGTCGACGAGCGGCGTGACGTTGATCTCGCTGACAGGTCCTTTGCCGGAGCCGGAGCTCATGCCCATGGCGATTGTCCCTTCGCATTCACGTGCAAGCTGCTCAGCCTGCGAGGAAGTGGCGGCGCACGATGTTCAAGTAATCGCTCGAGAAGTTCTCCATCTCGGAGGACAACACGCTGATCTTACGCATGAAGAAATTGTAGGCCATGACCGCGGGGATGGCCGCGCCCAGGCCGATCGCCGTGGCGATCAGGGCTTCTGCGATGCCCGGTGCGACGACATCCAAGCTCGCGTTCTTCTGCGCGCCGATGCTGATGAATGAATTCATGATGCCCCACACCGTGCCGAACAGACCGACGAACGGAGCGGTGGAGCCGGTGGTCGCGAGGAACGGGACCATGCTCTCGAGCGTGGTGACCTCGTTCATCGAGGCGCGGCGCAGCGCCCGTGCGACGTTGTCGATGTCGCCGCCGTAGTGGCGTTGGCTGCGTGCGCTCTCGTCCGAGCCGCCGAGCACGCGGGCTAGCTCCACGTAACCTGCGTGGAATACGCTGGCCACCGGAGAGCGACGATCGCGTGGCAGCGAAGCGTACAAGCGCTCCATGCGCTGCACGCTCCACACGTTGCCGTGTTGCGGATCCCAGAACTGATCCAGAAACGCTTCACTCTGACGCGTCGCTTGACCGAGGCGCACGATCTTGGCGCCGATGATGAACCAGGACACGAGCGACATCAGCACGAGCAGCCCGAGCACGAGCATCACGACGGGTGAGGCATTGAAGACAAGCTGCAGCGGATCGAGGCTCTTGCCGGAGCCGCTCGCCGCGAGCGTAACGAGGTTCGCGAAGATCACTTGGCGCATGGTGGGCGGACCCTCCAAAAGACCTGCTTTGAGCATGCAGGCTGACGGGTGTCAATCTTGCGGCGATCAGGCCGAAGCACGGCCCACAGCATGCGCGTTTCACGCAGAGAGAGAAAGCTTCATGTCGCGTCGCGAGCAGATGCTATGGCGGCTTCTAGCTCACGCTTGGCGATCGCACCGACACGTGACATGACGATCTTGCCGCGTTTGTCGATCACGTAGGTCGTAGGCACGCTTTGCACCCGAAAGCGGGACAAGAGCGCCTCGTCTGCCACGCCTACAGGAAAGCGCATGCCGATCCGGGTCGCATGACGTTGCGCGTCCGCGGAGGTAAACGGCTCGACCGTCAAACCAACCACGCGCACATCGGCCGCTTGCGCGTTGGACAATACCGGCGCTTCGTCTCGGCACGGCCCGCAATAACTTGCCCAGAAGTTCAAGACTAGGATCTGCCCTGACACATCTTGCAGGTTGAAGCGGCTACCATCGGTGAGCTGCGCGTTGATCTGCGGAAGCTCGGAACCGACCGGAAACGCCGCACCTGGCGCAAGCCCGCGGATCCCCCAGAACGCAAAGACCACAAATGCCAGCCATGGCAGCGCACGCCGAACCACGACCATGACGCGCGCAAACGCCCCGCTCCGATCTGCTTGCTCTTGGTCTGTCGCCACAGGGCGATCAAAATGAAGGCAGTGGCGCGCTCGAGCAAGCCGCTGCGCGCCCGTTATACGCCACGCACGCCGATATCGCGTATGCTCGCCCAATGCCTCGGGTGCTTCGCGCGCTGGTCAGCGTGCTGTGGGTGTGGCTGTGCGCGTGCCAACCCGACGCGGGTCCCAGCGTCGAGCCCGGTCCGGGTGAAGTACACATCCGCGTCGTCGACGCTGCCAGCGGCCAGCCGGTGCGCTGCAAGTTGCTGCTGACGGCGGCAGGCGCGACGCTCCCGCTCGTGCCGCCGGGGCCGAGCGGCGTATGGCTCGCGCCGCACGTCTTGGCCACGGATCTGGCTGTGTACGGCGATCCCTGCGATCTCACGCTGACGTTGCCGGGGGAGTCGGTGCAGCTGCAAGCTTCGGCCGGCATCGAATGGGACTGGGCGCGCACCCAGGTCACGCCCAACCGGACTTCCATCACGCAGGTGGAGCTCAAGCTCGCGCGCGCGCTCGACACCACGGGCTTCGCGTGCGTCGACCTACACGTGCACTCGGCGCCCAGCTTCGACTCCGATGTTCCGCTCGACCAACGCATCGTGAGTGCGTTGGCGGAGGGCCTCGACGCGATCGCGCCGACTGACCACGAGGCGGTCGCCGACTGGGATGCCGAGCTGGCGAAGCGCAACATGGCCGACGCGCTCACGATCCTGCTCGGCACCGAGGTCACCCCGGACATCTGGCCGCAGCCGCAGGCGCTCGGGCACTTCGGCTTGTTTCCGGTGCCAAAGACGTTCGACCCGACCCAGCATCAACTGAGCTTCCAAAGCCCAGGTTCGCTCCTGGTGCGCCTGGATACGCTCTACCCGGACAGTTTGATACAGGTGAACCATCCGCGCTGGGACAACATCGGCTACTTCAACGTGGGCGCCTACGACCCGCGTGATCCAAGCTTGGATCAGCGCCTCGGCCTGTCGCACTTGGATGCAATAGAACTTTGGAATTCCAATCAGTTGAACAATACGGGCTTGTCCACGATGGAGCTCATGTTGGACGACTACTACACGCTCCTCGACCTCGGGTTTTCGCTCGTGGCGACCGGGAACTCCGACACCCACGACCTGTCGCGGCAGCCCCTTGGGTATCCCAGAAACTGCGTGCGCGTCGAGAACGATGGGCACCCTGGTCTCACGCCTGATGGCCTCGCCGAAGGCCTGCGCCTCGGCCGGGTGTTCGTCACGAGCGGCCCGTGGATCGAGGTTTCGCTCGCCGGGCGAGGTCCTGGCGAGCTGGCCGAGCTTGCTGTGGTGCCGCCGCTGGAAATTACGGTAGACGCGGCGAGCTGGGTCAGCGTCGACCGTGTACGAATCGTAGTCAACGGACGCACTGTGACCACACTCCCTACGCCGTCTTTACCCGCACACTTACAAGTCCCGCTCGAACTCTCCGGCAGTGTGAGTTACATCATGGTGATCGCAGAGGGGGACGCTCCGTTGCCGAGCGTTGCAGGGGAGCTCTCCGCACCGCAGCGTTCGTTTGCCTTCACGAATCCGCTCTGGGTGCGGATTCGGGCCCAGTGACCCTAGTGTTTTCGCTTCGCCACGCCGACCAGCACATGACTCTCCCGCTTAGCATTCCTCCCGACGACCTGACCGACGACGCGCTGACCGATCGCGTGCGCGTGCTGCAGCGTCGCAGCGGCCACCGCTACTCTGTGGACGACGTCGCCACTGCGTGGCTGGCGCTGCGTGCAATGCCAGAAGCGCGTTCGTGCTTGGATCTCGGCTGCGGGATCGGGTCTGTGCTGTTGATGGTCGCGGATCGTGTGCCGCGTACCCGTGCAGTCGGTGTCGAGGCGCAAGCCGGGTCGTACGCGCTGGCCGAGCGCAACATCGAGAAAAACCGCTTGGGGCGGCGTGTGTCCGTGCAATACGGCGATCTGCGCGACCCTGCGTTGCTCGATCGCATGTTGCAGGCGGAGGCCGCGTTTGGGCACGAAGGTGGCTTCGATCTCGTGACCGGCACGCCGCCGTACAAGCCACTCGGCACTGCGACCGCTTCGCCGGATCCGCAGCGCGCGCACGCACGCATCGAGCTGCGAGGGGGCGTCGAGGCTTACCTCGCAGCGGCTTCGCGCGTGCTCGCGCCAGAAGGTGTGTTTGTGATGTGCGCGCAGCACGAGCAAGCCGAGCGCGTGACTTCCGGTGCGTGTGCGGTCGACTTGTTGCCGATTTATCGCGTCGATGTGATCCCCATGCGCGAGCGCAAGGGGCGGTTGTTTTCTGTGTACGCGTTCGTGCGTGCGGGTTGCCCCGATGCGGGTGCTTCCGTGATCGAACGCCTGCGCGCCCAGCCGCTGTCAGCGGCAGAACCAGTCGAGCCTGAAGAGCTCGTGCTGCGTGACGCAGACGGTGCCCGCACCGAAGCTGCCCGTGCGCTGCGCGCCTACTTTGGCTTGAGCATCGATGCCAACGAAGCCCCGAGCCCACCGCGCCGAGACAGCACGCGGCCGCGTGTAAGCACCCAGGAAAACAGCGTCGGCTGAGCGCGCGATTCGCGCTACGTATCAGCCTTTCAGAGCCCGCGCGCATGGCCACGCGGTTGAGGTCATGACATGTCCACGAGATCGCCATCGAGCCCAAAACGCGCCGGACGGCGCAGCACAACAGAAAACAACGCACACGGTCCCGCACGACGCGGGCCGCGCGTAGAACAAGCTAGCTTGCGCGCTGAATCTGCCGCACGTGGTGGTCCCGAGCGGCCGCGAGCTGAACGTGGTGGTTCGCGCGGCGAGTCTGCCGCACGTGGTGGTCCCGAGCGGCCGCGCGCTGAAGGTGGTGGTTCGCGCGCTGAATCTGCTGCGCGTGGTGGTCCCGAGCGGCCGCGAGCTGAACGTGGTGGTTCGCGCGGCGAGTCTGCTGCACGTGGTGGTCCCGAGCGGCCGCGAGCTGAAGGTGGTGGCTCGCGCGGGAAATCGACTGGGCGTGGCCCGGTGCGGCGTGGTCCGCGTTCTGGTGGCGCTGCGCGCGGGGATTCGGCTGGGCGTGGTCCTGCGCGGCGTGGTCCGCGTGACGACCGCGGTGGCTCGCGTGGTCCGCGTGACGATCGCGGCGGCTTTCGCGAGCGTGAGCGACGCGCACCTGCGCCAGTCGATGAGAAGCGCACGCCGTTGGCACAGCGGGGTGGCCCGATCACTACGCAAGGCGAGCCCACGCTGGCTGCGGAGCTAGGGGCCGCGCTCGCTGCCGCTGACAGCGACGAGATCAATGACCTCACGCACGGCTTCCACACCTATCCTGCGCGCATGCATCCGCGCTTGGCGCGCGAGCTGGTGGCGCGCTTCAGCGAGCCGGGCGAGCTGGTGCTGGATCCGTTCTGTGGCAGTGGCACCGTGCTCGTCGAAGCGCTCGCCGCAGGTCGCAAGCCGCAGGGCGTCGACCTCAATCCGCTCGCGCTGCGCATCACCGAAGCGCAGTGTTCCCTGCGCACCGCTCACGAAATAAGCCGCTTCGAGTGGCACCTCGTGCAAGTGGCCGAAGCGTCCGAGGAGCGCGTACGCAGCCGCGCGCGTGCGCACATCCCTGTCGAGCGGGAGATCCAAGATTTTTATCAACCGCACGTGCTGTTCGAGCTCTCCGGCCTGCACGAAGAGATCGAGCGCGTGGTCGACGAACCCGACCGGCGCGCGCTCATGGTTGTGTTCTCGTCGATGTTGATCAAGTTCTCGCGAAAACGCGCAGACACCAGCGGCGACACCGTCGAAAAGCGCATCCGCAAAGGCCTCGTCACCGAGTTCTTCGTGCGCAAAGGCCACGAGCTCAGCCTGCGCTGGGAAGCTCTGTACGACACAGCGCCAAGCGACGCGTTTGAAGCGCGCTTGCTGTGCGGTGACGCGCGCGAGCTCAGCCACCTGCTCGGCGCACGCTTTCAAGCGGATCTTATCGCGACGTCACCGCCGTACGGCGGCACGTACGACTACGCGCGCCACCACGCCATCCGCAACGCTTGGTTCGGCTTCGAGACCGAGCGCTTGCAGGACCGCGAGATCGGCGCGCGCCGCACGCTCTCACGCTCACCCAATGGCGCAGCGCGCTGGGATGACGAGCTGCTCGCGACGTTGCGCGCGCTGCGCGAGGTCAGCCACGACGACACCCGCGTCATCTTGTGGATCGGTGACGCTGAGATCGAAGGCAGGCCCATACCCGCCGACCAACAAGTCGCCGACCTGGCACCACACGCTGCGCTGGAGCTCAAAGCGTCGGCGGCCCAACCGCGCCAGGATCCCCGAGGCGGGCCTACTCGCATGGAGCGCCTGCTCGTGCTCGAAACGCGTCCGCGCGTTCGCTAGCTCAAGTGTGGTCGTACGGCAGGCGATAGGGGATCACGGATCGAGCGTCTGCGCCCGGTCCGTGAGGAGGCCCGATGCGCTGGTTGCTTGTCAGTGTGCTGTTGTGCGGTTGCAGCGACTCAAGTGCGAAGATTCGCATGGTGCCCAACGTCGTTGCGGGTGCGCAATCGGGGCTGTCAGGTGACGACGATCCGCCGACTTCGGAGTCGCGCATCGGCTCCGGCTTGGCCGTGAACCTGAAGAGCTTGAAGTACTACGTCACGTCGATTCAGTTGTGTCGCGACGTTCAGCTCGCCGGCAGCGGCTTCTCCGGGACAAACGGCTGTATCCAGCTGTATGAGAGCGATTCGACCAACTCTCCCGACTACTATAAAGAGTACACGATCGAAGAAGCGCAAGCGGACGATGCGCCGGGTCACTACGTCGATCTCATGACCGCCGAAGGCCAAGCTGCGTTGCGCCGTCCGGTCACGCTCGAAGTCGAAGTTGGTAAGGAATCCGGCGTGGACGGGGGCACGCCGGAATACGAGGGCGCGTACCACTACGGCATGATCAACTTCTTTCGGCCGATCAAGGTCACTGCGGAGTTCCCGATCATCGGCGAGCCCGGCAAGTACTTCCGCACACGCGCGCTGGAGCGCATTGAGCCTGGCCCGACCTTGGAGGGGGGCTTCAACAGCGAAAAAGCGGTGATCGGTGACACGCTCTCGGGTCCTACTGAAGAGACGACGTACATGCTGAACAACGGTGGCGCGCTGTTCGTGTTCCAGAAGCCGTTCGTGATCACGCAGGCGGACATCGACGCGCAGACTGAGATCAAGGTCGACCTGGTCTTCAACCCAGACAACTTCGGTCAAGCTTTCGAGACTAGCAACTGCCTGAACGAGCAATACAGCGCGATCTGCGACCCGCTCAACAACGTCGTGATCGACATGCCGTTTGTGCGCATGAACCCGGTGCCGCGTAAGACCGGTGAAAAGACGCGCAAAGAGACTTACCTGATGGACTACGCCGAGCACTCGAAGCTACGCATCGAGTTGTACTACAACGACGGCGACAGCGAAGCCGGCGTGCAGGGTGTCGATACCGCTGTCATCTACGACGAAGACGCGACCATGCCGAACAACAAGACGATCGCTTCGGACTTCGTCTCGCAGACGGGTAGCGTGAGCAGCAACGACGCCAGTGTCACACTGATGGACTACCGGCGCACGCCGAACCTACAAGGCCTGCTGCGTCGTCAGGACGGAACTGTCAGCATTAACTGTCTGTTCCCTGGAACCATCTGTCAGACGATGGGAAGCACCGTGACTCGCGCGTACAAGTACGTCGGCGACACCATGGTTTCGACTGATTGATTCTGTCCGGTGACCAGCGACGCGAAGATGTCGCCACGGATCCCGACGGCCACCGAATCCGCGTGTGCCTGCCCGACAAGGATTGATGCAACAGCCCACGCACTCTCAGCATCCTTAGCGCAACGGGCGTGCGAATCTTGCGAAAGCGCGTGCTGAGCTCGCGGCGAAGCGCATGCGGCAATCGCAGTCGAGGCGCGTCCGGCAAGCGGTGAAGGTGCGTGCGGGAGTCGCGTGGCGCGAATCGCATTGGAGGCGGGTGCGCGCGAATCGTGTTGGCGGGCGCCCGCGGCGCCGCGGGGGAGGGGTAGTGCGGGAGGCGGCGGGTGGTGTGGTTGTCGCTGCCGTGCTGGGCAGGCTTGCAAGTGTGCCTGTCTGGTGCTTCTTTTGAGGCGGATCTGCCATGTACCGAGAACACGCCATCAGCCCAGTGCTGCAGTCCGTTGCGAGTTGCACGTGGCAGCACACGAGCGCGGTGGCGGCGCGCTCGAGCGTGGTGCCGGATGCGTGTGTGGACCTTGTGTGGGATGGCGCTCGCTTGAATGTCGCCGGGCCCGACACGGGTCCGGTGATGGTCGAGATGCGTGCCGGCGCGCAGATAGTTGGCTTGCGGTTTGTGCCCGGTGCTGCGGGCTCGCTGCTCGGTGTGCCGGCGAGCGCTGTGCGCGACGCGCGGGTGCCCCTGCGCGAGCTGTGGGGTGACAGCGCGCGTGTGCTCGAGGAGCGCTTGCATGCTGCGCACGATGCGCAGGCGGCGCGCTTGCAGCTACAAGCGGCGGTGCACCAGCGCATGCAGACGTCAACAGCGATCGACCCTGTGGCGAGCGCGGTCACCCGTGCGCTACGGCCGCTGCCTGAGCTGGGCGAGGACATTGAGCTAGTTGGGCGCGTGCCCAGTGTCGCGCAGCTGTCAGCTGCACTCGGTGTGAGCGATCGGCAGCTGCTGCGCCGTTGTGATGCTGCCTTTGGCTACGGGCCGAAGATGCTCGCGCGCATTCTGCGGTTCCAAGCGTTCGTGCAGGCGCTGCGCTCTTCGTCACATCTCGGGTTCGCTGAGCTGGCGACCGCGCTCGGTTACACGGACCAAGCGCACCTCGCGCATGAGACTGCCGACCTCGCTGGCCAAACTCCGCGCCAATTGCAAAGCCGTTGGGCTGCGGAATAAGAGCGAAACCGAGAGCGAGAGGATTCGCCAGGGGACGCCAGAAGAGCGCCAGGACGCCAAGTGAACAAAGATGGGCTTCGCCGCATGCTCGCTGGGGTCGCTGGGGGGAGCGCTGAGGGGAGCGAACACCCGCGCAGCATATCCTCGTTCTTCTGGCGTCTTCGGCGAACCTCTTGATCGTTCCGCGCACGCGTGTCCGATTTCAACAAGACTGCTGGCGGTGAAGTCTGCAGAATCGCGGGCATGAGCTACATCGATCAACAGAGATTGAGCCGTGCGGAGGGCTGTTTGTGGTTGTCCGCGCGCGTCTTAGAACGCCGGCGCTTCGAGCACTTGTTTCGCGGCGGGCCCGCAGCGCCGGTCGTTGATGCGCTGCGCGCGTACCAAACGCCGGACGGTGGCTTTGCGCATGGCATCGAGCCGGACTACCGCGGACCTGTCAGCCAGCCGCTGAACGTCGATTTCGCGCTGCGTATCCTGGCAGAGCTGCCGCAGCCTGACGCGGGCTTGCTGCGCGACAGCGTTCGCTATCTGAAATCGATCACAGTGGGCGATGGCGGCGTACCCAACATGCTGCCGAGCGTGCGCGCCTATCCGCGTGCGCCGTGGTGGCAACCGGTCAGCGACACGCCGCCCGGTAGTCTCCTGCCGACCGCGGGCTTCGCAGGCTTGCTCTACGCTTTCAAGGTCGACGATCCATGGCTCACCGGCGCGAGCGCATTCTGCTGGCAGCAGCTCGCGCGCTTGCTGGAGCGCGCAGCACAAGCCAGTGAGCGCATCGATCGACTGACCGTCATGTACGAAGCGCGAGCGCTCATGACGTTCCTAGACAACACGCCCGATCGCAAGCGCGCCGAGACGGCAACCGCCGAGCTGGGCCGGGCGCTGATGGCTGCAAAGCTGATCCAACTCGAGCCGGACGCATCCACCGAAGTCGCGCAGCCGCTCGAGTTCGCGACCACCCCCGATTCGCTTGCAACGCGCTGGTTCGAGCCGAAAGTGTTTGAAGCCCACCTCGACACGTGGGTGCACGCACAACAAGAGCACGGCGGCTGGAATGTGCCATGGATGATGTTCACCCCTGCAGCCGAGCACGAATGGCGCGGCATCATGACCCTCGAACGCCTTAAAGTCCTCCGCGCGTGGGGCCGTCTCCAGAGCTGAGGAGAGCAGAGCGGAGCAGATTTAATCGCCAAGGACGCCAAAAAGAACGCCAGAAGACGCCAAGAGAATTGTTGGAGTCTCTTGGCGCTCTTCCTGGCGTCTTCTGGCGATTAGATTCTCGGTTCTTAATCCGAGAGATGCCGTCGTCAGCGGCTGAACGGCGCGTCCCAGATAACGTTGGTCATCCCGCCGCGCGTCAGCTCGAGCTTCGCGTGTGAAGCCGATAGTGTCTCGTGCCGCCGGATCAGCGGCACAAAAGCATCAGCGAGTTTATCAGCGACTCAGGGCTTGAAGCCGTCGCCCTCGAGGATCTCCAGCCAGATGCCTTCGGCGCTGCGCACCATGAAGCTACGAAACCCGTATTCGGGCTTCAGCGAAATCGGCTCCTCGATCTTCACCCCCGCCGCCTCGATCCGCTCGAGCGTGCCTTCGAGGTCGCCGGTGCTGAAGCCCACGTGGTCGATGGCAGCGCCGCGCGTGTCTTCGTAGGTGATCGTGTTGTCGAGCACACCGGTTCGCCCCGAAGCCACCATGTTCACCTGATCGACGTGCGCATTGCCGTTCGGATCCTGCAGCGCATCGCCGAGCACCTTCTGAAAGAACGAATAGTCAGGTGCGACGAGATGGATGTGTCCAAAGCCGCTCGTCGCAGGCCCCGGGCCGGTCGCGATCTCGAAGCGCGCCGACTCGGGCATGTCCACGTAAAACCACTGCACTGGGCCTGTGTTGCAGGGCGTTCCCATCGCAGCAGTCGCGCACACGGTGGTGTCAGCCAGCGGCACGTCGAGAGCGAGCAAACGCTTCAGCTCACCCGCGACGTCCGATTCGATGTAGCCGACGTGCGCGAGCCGATTGAGCCGCATGTTCGAAGGCGCTGCGCTCACCTTGCTGTACAGGAAATAAGCGCGATCCGTCTTCGCAGCGCGCGTCGCCACGCCGGCTGCGTCCTTGCAATAGTCGAACGGTGTGGCGTTGAAAAACTTCTGAACGAACGCCACCGACGCATCCGGATCCCGCGTGTTGAAGTGGATGTGGTGCATGTGCAGCCGCGCTTCGGTGGTGCTGCCTTTCACCTCGGGACAGCCTGCGCCGCTCGCCGGGGCAGCCGCGCCACCGCTGCCTGCCGCAGACTCAGCCGGAGCGCCCGCGCCACTGCTGCTGCTCGCCACGGGGCGCGCCGCGCTGGTTCCCGCCGCAGCGCCGCTGGCCACAGCACCTGCGCTCGACCCAGCTTGCGCAGTCTGCGCGCTGCCGCTGCTTCCAGCTGCGCTCGGCGCAGCCTTGGCCCCACCGGCAGGCTCCGCGGGTGGCGTCGTCGCAGTGCTCACGCTCGGGCTGGACGAAGTCGCGCCGTCCGTGCTCGCAGGCTCTTTGGCCCCGCAGCTGCAGAGCAGCAGATAGCTGCATCCTGCAGCCGTTAGCTGCCGAAGAACTCCAACCAAACCTGCGTTGCGGCGCATCGCGACCCTCTCGTGATGCGAGCGAACCTACGCCAAATCCCAAGGTGGAGTAATCACAGGTACTGGACGGGTAAAACCCCGCCCGGCAGGCGCCAACGCAGCCCGCGGTTAATCCGCAAGAAATCTGCGAAACATGCGTTTTTTTGACCGTGACGCCGATGCGCTCGATGTTCACAACCGTGGATAACTTAAGCGTAGAGGAACGCCCTGACTTGAGCGGGCAGACCCTGGACGGGCAGTACCGGGTCGGGCCGCGCTTGGGTGGGGGTGGAACGGGGATCGTGTTTGATGGCATGTGCCTGCGCTCGCACAAGCCGGTCGCGCTCAAGACGCTGAGACCACACTTGATCCACCAAGCGGACCTGGCAGCGCGCTTGCGTCGTGAGCACGAGGTTTCGCGCCGCGTCATGCATCCGGGCATCGTGCGCTTCTTCGGCGAAGGCATCCTGTTCGACGGCTCGCCCTACTTGGCCATGCCGCGTCTCCGCGGCGTTAGCCTCGGTCGGCTCATGGATCGCTACGGCGAGCTGCCGACGCACGTCGTGCTGCTGCTCGCGAGCCGGCTCTCGTCGATCCTCCATAGCGCGCACATGGCCGGGTACGTTCACCGCGACGTAAAGCCCGAGCACATCCTACTGACCGAGACCCCGCAAGCCGAGCTGCGCGTGCACCTGCTCGACTTCGGCGTGTGCTGGACCTCCGCGGCCGATGCTGCCGAGCGCAAGCGCGAGAGCGGTCGCGTGTTCGGCACGCCGCACTATGTGTCCCCGGAGCAAGCTGCGGGCGAGCCGCTGATCGACGGTCGCGCGGACTTGTTCGGCCTGGGCGTCGTGATGTTCGAAGCGCTCACTGGCAACGTGCCGTTCTCAGCGGCGACCGTGACCAAGCTGCTCGTGAAGATCATCCGCGACGACGCACCGCGCGTCAGCGAATTCATCGAAATCGAGCCCGCGATCGACGAGCTGGTCGCGCAGCTGCTCGCACGCGACCCCGAAAAGCGCACGAAAAGCGCACGCGCGCTGTCGCGAGCGCTCTTGCCGTACGCGCCGCTACGAGCGGAGGCCGAACGTCAGCTGCTCGGCTACGTGAGCGAGACGTGTGGTGCCAGCGCATCGAGTGCGACTGTGGAGCGCAAAGCGCCGGCCCTTCGCAAGTATCAGGTCGCCTAAGCCCGCGTGTGCGTGTGTCTTCCGCGCGCCCGTGAGTAAGACCCGTTCCCGCGCAAACGGTTCGACGTGCTTGTGTGCGGTCGACGCATCCGCCCGTACGAAGCAGTGTGGGAGGCCAGCACGGCGCTTGCTTCCAGCGCGCAAGCTTCGATAGCCTCGAGATTGCAGGAGCATTTGCTGCGAATCGACGCGCAATGCCCAAAAGGGCTGCCACATTTGTGAAAGATATCTTGCAAAGCAAGAACGCTGTTCCGGCCTTGGTGGTGTTCGCGGTCGGTGTTGTGTTCGCGGTGTTCGCACCGCTCTTCATGACTCTCCCGTCGTGGATCGCCGGCATCATAGGCTTGAGCACGGGCACTGTGGCAGTGCTGATGGTCGGTCGCGGCGGAGGTGCGAGCAACGACGAGCTGCTGCTGCTGCGCACCGGCGCGAAGTCTGCCCAGCGGGGTCAAGCGCCATCGCGTCCGCTCTACATCTCGCAGCCCGTCTCTGAAGTGTTCGATGTGCTCGAGAGCATCGCTTCGGACTTCGAGCAAAAGAGCCAGCGTTCCGGCGAGCTCGATCAAGCGCAGTCCAAGCTGCAAGCCGAGAACGCGCGCCTGCAGACCGAGCTCGAGCTGCGTCAGCAGCGCGCCATGGAGATGGAGCAGAGCATCGCGCGCGCGCAGACTGAAGCCGAGCAGCGCTCGCATAAGTTGATGGAGCTCGAGCAGACGCACTCGCGCTTGCAGATGGACGCAGAGCAGCGCGCCCGCCGCTCCGCGGAGCTCGAGCAGAGCGTGGTGCGCATGCAGACAGACCTGCAGCAGCACGGCAGACAAGTGCAGGACTTGGAGCAGTCGCTGTCGCGCTCGCAGTCCGATCTCACGCGTGTGCAGGGCGACTTCGAGCGCAGACAGCGCGAGATCGCCGATGCCGAGCGCGCGCTTTCCGCGCAGATCGATGAGTTTACTGTCGGCCTGAACGAACAAGCGGCTGCGTCCGAGCAGGCATCGCGCTCGATGTTGAACACCGCGGAGGTGCTCAAGCAGCTCGCGCAGAGCGTGGAAGTGCTCGCACAGAGCGCGGAAGAGTCGTCGTCTTCGATCCTCGAGATGAAGGCCACGAACGACGAAGTGGCCGAGAATATGGGCAACCTCGGCAACAGCGTGCGCGACACAGTTTCTTCGATCGAAGAGATGACCTACAGCATCAAGGAGGTCGCGCGTAACGTCGACTCGCTGTCGCTCATGACCGAAGAGACGTCCTCGTCGATGAACGAGATGGACGTCTCGATCGACCAAGTGCAGACGAACGCCAACCAAACTTCGCGCTTGTCCGAGCAGGTGGCGAAAGACGCCGAGCGCGGCGCCGACGCTATCACGCGCACGATCCACGAGATCAACCGCATCAAGGAGTCGTCGTCCGACGCTGTGGCCGCGATCGTGTCACTCGGTCGCCGCATCGACGCCATCGGCGACATTCTGAACGTCATCGACGACGTCGCCGAGCAGACCAACTTGCTCGCGCTCAACGCCGCGATCATCGCGGCGCAAGCTGGCGAATACGGCAAAGGCTTCGCGGTCGTCGCCGACGAGATCAAAGAGCTCGCCGAGCGTTCGGGCACATCGACCAAAGAGATCGCCGCGCTGATCCGCACCATTCAGGAAGAGACCAAGAACGCTATCCAAGCTGTGGAACGCGGTGCGACCACGGTCGATCGCGGTGTGGACGTGAGCGCCGAGGCCGAGCAGGCCCTGAAAAAGATTCTGGATTCTTCGCAAAAATCCACCGCGATGGTGGGTGCGATCGCGCGCGCCACAGTCGAGCAGGCGAAGGGCAGCAAACAAGTCACAGACGCTATTTCGCGCATCGCCGAGACGGTGCAGCAAATTGCAGCCGCGACGGCCGAGCAGGCGCGCGGCTCTGAGCTGATCATGAAGAGTGCGGAGAAGATGCGCTTGATCACGCAGCACGTGGAGCGATCGCAGAAGGAACAGGCGCATGGCGCGCGTCAGATGACCGGCGCGGTCGAGAACATCTCGTCGATGGTCAACCAACTGCACAAAGCGCAGCGTCAGCAGACCAAAGCTTCGGACGAGACGTCGCAAATGTTGGAGCGGATCCGTGACCTGACTCGGACACAGGAGAAGCATCTCGGGTCACTCGCGACTGCGGCAGAGCGCCTGCATACGCTTGCGCGTCGCGCTGAGGGGTGAGGCGGCAGGCCTCTCGCTCGTAGGGTTTGATGATCGCGTACGCGTGCCCGTGCCCGTACGCGATTCTCTTGTCACTCGTGGTCGCCGTGGCCGTCCCGGATCTCGCCTCCTCCTGGAATGCGCATGTGCCCGCAAGAGCGGTACGGAGGATCGTGTACGGGCACGGGCACGCGTACGGGGATGAGACTTCGGTTGCGGTTACGATGTCTTGCGTAACCGTCGAAGTAACCGATCTCGCTGGCCTCACCCGCCCTAGGGTGGCCCCGACCCGACCCGGGGAGTAATGATAGGGTCGCTGCCGGTGGGCTGTGCTACACCACCGGCCCTCGGGACATGTTCAATATCGGGTTCGGCGAACTGGCTGTCATTTGTATCGTGCTCATCATCGCGGTGGGCCCAGAGCGCCTGCCGTCCATGATGAAGACGCTGGGCAAGACCCTCCGCACGCTGCGCCAAGCCAGCCGTGACATCCGCGCATCGACCGGCATCGACGAGATGATGCGCGATGACTTCGACCTGTACGCGCCGATCAAGCCCAACCCGCCGCGTCGTCCCGCCATGATTACCGCGATTGCCGCCCCAGAAGAGCCGGCTGCGCTGCCGGCCTCTGCTGGTGCTCCCGTGCCGATCACGCCGGCTGTAAACGTCGCGGACGAGCCCAAGCCGGTCAGCCGCGAAGAAATCATCGAAGACGGCGATCGGCCGTCGGTCGTCGTGGCGCCGCCACCACAAGCCATCGGCTTGCCCAGTGACGATCCGCAGCCCTCGGCTGCAGTCACCGAGGTCAGCGCGCCGGCTCCGCAGCTCACAGCTGCAGCCGATCCCAGCACGCTGCCGCGCGAGTCGACACCACCGCCGGCGCGCGCGCCGCGCGAAGAAACGTTGCCGCGCGCGCCGATCGTTCAGGCCGCGCCACCGAGCCGTGATGCCCAAACGGCCCAACCTGCTGAACCAGAGCCGCAGCCGAAAGCGGCAGACGACGAAGAGCTCGCGAAGAACGACTCCGCGTCCAGCGAACCGAAACAGTCTGGGGCTTGATGGCCGACGCGCTCGATAAACCAAGGCTCGAAGACATCCCGATCCAAGGCCCGCCCGAAGACGTGCCGATGACCGTGCTCGAGCATCTCGGCGAGCTGCGTTCGCGCCTGATCAAGGCGCTGCTCGGTACGTTGCCTGCGATGATCTTGTCCTGGGAGCTGCGCGAGACGCTCCTAGAGTTTTTGATGCACCCGTTTACGCTCGCTTATCAGCGGCTCGGGCTCGGCGACAAAGCGGTGCTGAACTACAGCAATCCGCCCGAGATGTTCACGACGTACATGAAGATCTCGATCGTGTGCGGCTTCATGATGTCGAGCCCGTGGGTGTTCTACCAAGTCTGGGGCTTCATCGCGCCCGGCCTGTACAAGCGCGAGAAGCTGTACGCGATCCCGTTCGTGCTCGCGTCCTCGACGTTCTTCGCGGGCGGCGCGTTCTTCGCGTACGGCGCGCTCATGCCGCAAATGTACGAGACACTGCTCGGCATGGGCGGACAAATCGCTGGCTCGGCGCTCTTGGTCCAGCCGATGATGATGATCACCGAGAACATCGCGTTCGCGACGCAAGTGCTGCTCGCGTTCGGTGTGGTGTTCGAGGTGCCTGTGGTCGTGACGTTCCTGTCGCTCGCGGGCATGGTCAACTGGAAGCAGCTCCTGGCGTTCGGACGCTGGTGGATAGTGATCGCTTCGGTGATCGCAGCGGTGCTCACACCCACGCCCGACGCCGGCTCGATGATGTTGATGCTCGTGCCGCTGGTCGTGCTGTATTACGTGTCTGTCGCACTCGCGTACTTCTTCGGCCCCAAGGTCGAGACCGACTCCGATGACGAACCGGAGACGGGGATCACGAAGAAGAAGTAGGCTCCGCCAGCTGGGGTCGTCCGAGACTGAAGCCAGCGCATGAAAGCTCAGGAAGCCGCCGCTGAAGCCGTGAGCCCGCGTGTCTGGGCCGCGCTTTGCGCCAGCTTCCGGATGTTGCGCGAGCGGCCGTGGACCAGCTTCCTGCTCGGCGCCGCGGTCTCGTTCTCGCTGATCTCGGTATGCTGCGTGCTCGGCTTTGCCACCACGCCGTTCTTCATTTGCGAGCTGCTCGCTTTGCAGCTACGAGCGTCAGGCGTGCAGCCGCTGGAGCGCGCGCCAGCGTTCACTCGGGCAGGTGGGTTGATGCTCGCCGGCATGATCATGATCGGCTCTGTGTTGGTGATCAGCCTGCTCGCCGGAACCAGCGTCAGCAGCCCGACTGCGCTCTCTCCGAGTGGCGTCGCGGCTGCGTTGCTGGGCAGCGCGGCGTCGTGGCTGTTGCTCACGCCGCTCCTGTACGCGCCGATCATGCTGCTCGAGCACGCGGTCAGCCCGGAGCTCGCGCTCGCGCACAGCGCACACACGGTGTTGCGCGCTGGCTTGCCCGCGAATGCGCGCCTCGCATTCGCGGTGTTTTGTGTGCAGCACGCGCCGTTCGCGCTCGCTGCATGGCTAGTCAGCATCGACGACGGTCGCGCCGCGCTCTGGGTGTTGTGCGTTCTGCCACTCGTCTGCGTGAGTGTGCCGCTCGGGCAGGGCATGCTGGTCTCGGCCTACGTACAAGCCGCGGAACGGAGCGCTCCCCCGACTGCATTGCCCGCAACCTTTCGGCGCTGGATCCGCGTGTGGTCGCTGCTGATCGTGCTGCCCATCGTGTCGCTCGTGCTGCTCGAGCTCGGCCTATCTCGACCCGCGCGCGTCGCCCAGATCGCCCCGGAGCACATCCCCGCTGGCGAGGTCGTGCACATCGTCGTGCCGGGCGAGCTGCCGCAGAGCCTCGAGCTGCCAGCCAGCGCGCTCAGCCTGCAGGTGTCCACGAAGGAGGTAAGTGTGACGGCGAGCGACGGCGGTGGGGTAGGAGAGCTGCCGCTAACAGCTGCAGCGCCGATCGCACGTGTGCGCGTTGTACGCGTGCGTGATTCGTTCGCGATCGAGCTCACGCAGGGCGAGCGCACGTATCTCACGCGCATCGACCGTGCAGGTGTGCGCTTGGACGACGACTTGCCTGCGCGCCTGCGCGATCGCAGTCGCCCTTGGCAGTGGTTGTTCCTGCTTTGCACGCTGCTCTTCACCGTGGTTTCGAGCGCGCCCGTGCTCGCCGAGCTCGCGGCCGGCGCGCAGCCGGCCATAAGCTCCTCGACCTCGGCTTCAGATTCCAGGCGGTCCAGCGCCGCGCGCGTGTCCGTACCGAGTGCAGCTGTTGGCGGCGCGATGTCAGCGGTGAGCCCGTCCCCCGAAAAAGCATTGCGCCGCGCACGTCTGGTCGCGCTATTGCTCCTGCCCTGGGGAGTTGGCTCGCTTGTGATGGCGCTGTACTTACTCTTCACCGCTTGAGGCGCGCACATGCCGACCGAGACCCACAACACCGAACAAACACCCGACGAAAGCGCTCGCGAGCTCGAGGTGGCCTACGCACAGGGCGACTTCGGGCACTTGCGTAGACGCGCGCGCGAGATCGCCGCCGACGCCTCCGCGCCAGACTCATCACGCCAAGCCGCGCACGCTTGGAAGGCGCGTGTGTCGGTGGATGTGGCGGTCTACGGCATGCTGGCTTTCGCGTTCGCGCTCTTCTGTGCGATCGTCGTGCGCTATGCGCTTCCTTGAGCTCTTCGTCGCCTGCAGCATGCTGTTCGGCTGCGCGTCCGGCCCATCCGCTTCGGGTCGCAAGCCGGCCGATTTGTCGCCGCTCTCGCTCTACCCACTGCGCGAAGGCGCCGCTTGGTCGTACGACGTCGACGCCGGCGACGGCGAATCGACTGTGCTTGCGACCACGCGCGTCCTACGCATCCAGGGCACAAACGTCGAAGTTCAGAGCGGGCAAGCGGTGTTGCGCTACGCGCTGCTCCCGGACGGCATCCAGCGCGTCGACTCGGGCAAGCATCTGCTGCACACGCCGATCGCGCTCGGTAGCGAGTGGCCGGCCGGTCTAAACACCCGGGCGCGCGTCAGCGCCGTTGACCAGTTTCTCCAGACTCCCGCTGGAAACTTTGAGAGCTGCGTCGTGGTGACCGAGTTGAGCCCCGATTCCGGCCGAAAAGTCACGACGTCCTACTGCCCAGGCGTGGGCCCCGTGCGCGTCGAATCCGAAATGGAAGTGCGCGGCAAGCTACTGCGTGTGACGGCTACGCTGCGCGGCTACAGCCTCGAGCCACTGTGACGTTGCAGTCATGGTGCAAAACTTCGTTGTTACGCGCCGTTTGGCTTGCTCCAGAGTACGAATGTGAGCATGATTGAAAGGTCAGGTTCGCGTTGACTCGGTAGGCACGATTGGCTGGTAACACGCGCGGCGCGGGACGCTCGTCCCTCGCTAGTCGCGCGTCGCGCGGGAGTCGCTCCGCGCAGGTCGTGCATGTACAACCGGGCGCCGGGCCTTACGTGGGGCCTGCATGACTCGTCTTTCCCTGCCACCTGAGGCGAACAATTATCTCCTGTTTTCCGATGTGCATTTGGGCGCGGACCTGGTTCAGCACGCCCAGCCTTGGACTGCAGAGCGCCTACGAGAAGCCCACCAGGTAGACCACCAGCTCGGTTCGATGCTGGAATATTACCGCGCCCGCAGCGAGCCTGGCCGGCCCTGGCGCCTGGTGATCGCGGGCGACTTCATCGACCTGGTCGGCATGTCGATTTCGGCCGATCCAAGTTTGGCAGGAGCGCTCAGCGAGGACGATCGCGAGCACGGCTTGGGCAGCTCGCACGAGCACGCGGCGATCAAGATGCGCGCAGTTGCGGCGCGTCACGATGGCTTGTTCCAAAAGCTCGCGCGCTTCATCAATGCGGGCCACTCGCTCGTGCTGATCCGCGGCAACCACGATGTCGAGCTGTACTGGGAAGCCGCGCAGACCGCATTCGTCGAAGCGCTGCTCGCGCGCAGCGAGCTCTCGCACGACGACACGGCCAATCGCGCCGCGTTCGAGCAGCGCATCGAGTTTCGTCACTGGTTTTACTATGTGCGCGGTCTGCTCTACGTCGAGCACGGCCACCAGTATGATCCAACCTGTGCATACCAGCACGTGCTCGCGCCGCTCAGCCCGCGTGATCCGTTCCGCATCAGCTATTCGTTCTCCGACATTCTGCTGCGCTACGTCGTGCGTCCGACGCGCGAGCTCTCGCAGGATGGTCACGAGAACAACTCGATGCTCTGGTACATCCGTCTCGCGTTTTCACTCGGCCTGCGCGGCTGCGCCCGACTCGGGTATCGCTTCTTCGGTGCGGTCGCGCGCATGGTCACTGCGTGGCGCGATCACCTGAGCGAGCACGCTGCGAAGGTCCGCGAGGAGCACGAAAAACGGCTGCATCAGCTGGGCGTGATGCTGCGGCTCAACGCCGAGCAGCTGCAGAAGATGACGCAGCTGTGGGCGACGCCGGTGACTGCGCGGCTGCTGACCATCTTCCGGACTGTGTTTTTGGATGGCCTCGCAGTGGGCCTTCTGTCAGCGCTCGTGATCGCGCTCTTGGGCGTGGCCGGCGTGGTGTCCTGGATGTACCTGCCGCTGTTCTTCGCGCTGGTGAGCGTGGGCATGTTCTTCTACGCGACCCAAGCCAAGGTCCTCGATGCGCACTCGGCGCTGCGCGGCGGCGCGGCCAAGCTCGCAGAGCTGATGCCTGCCCGCTACTACGTGATGGGCCACACGCACAAACCGATGATGGAGCAGGTCAGCGCGGCTTCCACGTACGTGAATCTCGGCAACTGGAGCGTGGATCTGCTCGACGAGCACGCGCCCAAGGCACCGTGCTCGCACCTCGTTATCCGACACGATGAGCGTAGTGGCCGACACACGGCGACGTTGTATGGCTGGGACTGCGCAGAGGGCGCGAGCGTGATGTGGAGCGACGTCGAGCGCGCGCCCGAGGCGCAGTCCGGAGCCGCTGTGTTGAGCCCCGGCGCGCTGCAGACACAGCCTGTCTCACCTCGCAGCTGAGCGCGCGGCGGAACGCAAAAAACCTGCGAAAAGTCACATCAGAATGCACGTCTGATGTGGGTTTCCTGGTTGCGTGAAGCAGTGCGAAAAGGTACCTTTGGCCGCTCGAAATAAGTCCATCTCACGGCTTCGTTTCCAGCGCAGCGCCCCGCAACAAAGCGCACTTCGCGCACGAAGCCACGCCGCTCACACCTCACCGAGGTTTTCATTTCAGTATGGCGTCTGAGTACGGAGCAGGTTCCATTCAGGTCCTCGAGGGCTTGGAAGCAGTTCGTAAGCGACCGGGCATGTACATCGGCGATGTGCATGACGGCAGCGGTTTGCACCACTTGGTCTGGGAGGTCGTCGACAACGCTGTCGATGAGCACCTTGCCGGTCACTGCAAAACCGTTCGCGTCACGATCCTCAACGACGGCGGTATCGTGGTGGAGGACGATGGTCGCGGAATTCCTGTCGGAATCATGCCTGACCGCGGCATCAGCGCGGCAGAGGTCGTGATGACCGTGCTGCACGCCGGCGGCAAGTTCGACAACGACAGCTACAAAGTCTCGGCTGGTCTGCACGGCGTCGGCGTGAGCGCGGTAAACGCCGTCAGCTCGCTGCTCAAGCTCGAGATCCACGTCAACGGTCAGATCTGGCTGCAGGAGTACCGTAAGGGTGCTCCGCAAGGCCCGATCCAGGCGACCGGTCCAACGGATCGCTCCGGCACGAAGCTGTCTTTCTGGCCGGACGCTGAGATCTTCAGCAGCACCGACTACTCGTTCGAGACGCTGAATAACCGCCTACGCGAGATCGCGTTCCTGAATGCCGGTTTGCACGTGACTTTCGAGGACGAGCGCGTTGGCCGTACCGAGAAGTACAAGTTCGAGCAAGGCATCCGTGAGTTTATCGGTCTGCTCAACGCAGGCAAAACGCCGCTCCACCAGGACGTCATCTACCTGCGCGAGACACGCGACGGCGTAGAGGTCGAGATCGCGCTGCAGTGGAACGATTCGTACGTGGAGCAAGTGTTTTGCTACACGAACAACGTGCACAACCGCGATGGTGGTACGCACCTCACCGGTCTGCGCGCCGCACTGACCAAGACGGTCAACACTTACGGCACCAGCGCGGGCGTCCTCAAGGACCTGAAGGCGCCGCTCGTTGGCGAGGACATCCGCGAAGGCTTGATCGCGGTCTTGTCGATCAAGCATCCGGATCCCAGCTTCGACTCACAGACCAAGAGCAAGCTCGTATCGAGCGAGGTCAAGGGCATCGTCGAGACTGTGGTGAGCGAAAAGCTCTCGCACCACTTGGAAGAGAATCCAGACGTCGGCAAGAGCATCACGGACAAGGCGGTGCTTGCTGCACGCGCGCGCGACGCCGCACGCAAGGCGCGCGAGATGGTGCAGCGCAAGGGCGCGCTCGAGATGAGCTCGCTGCCAGGCAAGCTCGCCGACTGCCAAGAGAAAGACCCCGCGCTCTCCGAGATCTACATCGTCGAGGGTGATAGCGCCGGTGGCAGCGCCAAGATGGGCCGCGACCGCAAGTCGCAGGCGATCTTGCCGCTGCGTGGCAAGATCTTGAACGTGGAGCGCGCGCGTCTCGAAAAGATGCTCGGCAGCGAGCAAGTCGGCACGCTGATCATGGCGCTCGGCTGTGGTGTGGACGGCGGCGGCAACTTCGAGATCGACAAGTTGCGCTACCACCGCGTCATCATCATGACTGACGCTGACGTGGACGGTTCCCACATCCGCACGCTGCTGTTGACGTTCTTCTACAGGCAGATGGGGGAGCGGATCCGTCGCGGGTACCTCTACATCGCGCAGCCGCCGCTCTACAAAGTGAAGCGTGGCAAGCGGGAGGTGTTCCTGAAGGACGACGCTGCGCTGTCGACGTTCGTGCTCGACGCGGGCGTGGATGGTCTGGTGCTGCGTACGAGCGATGCGAAGACCACGCTTACCGGGCAACCGTTGCGCGCGTTTTTGGATGAGCTGCTGCGCTTCCGCGAGCTGAGCGAGCGGTTGCGGCGCTTGGCTGAGCCGTCAGTCGTCAAGGCGACCGTGCGCGCGACCGCGCTCGACGTGGATGCGTTGCACGATCAGGCGCGCGTGGAGCAAGCGCTCACGCAGCTGGAAGCGGCGCTCAAGAACGCGCATCCAGACGTGGCGTTCACGCTGACGATCAAGGACGACCCCGAGCACAGCTCGAAGAAGATCGAAGTGCAGTCGCGCGCCGGCGTAGCGAGCCGCATCTCGAACGTCGACCATGCGCTGCTCAGCACGACCGACTTCCGCAGGTTGCGCGAGCTGCAGACCAGCTTCGTCGCGCTCGGCGCGGCGCCGTTCCTTGTGAGTGACGGTGAAGATGGCGAGGCAGCACAGCTTCCAGACCTCGATGCGGTCTGGCAAGAAGTTGATAGGCGTGGCCACAAGGGCATGCAGCTGCAGCGCTACAAGGGCCTCGGCGAGATGAACGCCAATACGCTCTGGGACACCACGATGAACCCAGAGACGCGCGTACTCTTGCAGGTCCGCATCGACGACGGGTTGGAGGCCGAAAAGCTCTTCAGCGTGTTGATGGGCGACCAAGTCGAGCCCCGACGCGAGTTCATCGAACAAAACGCGATGGACGTACGGAACCTCGATATTTGAGCGAGCCTAGTCGGCGCTTCGCGATCAAGCGTTGAGCGGCCATGTGCCGCTCAACGCGCGTGTTCACGGCTGGCATCCGCCGCCCTCAGCGGCGACCCAAGACCCGGCGTAACGCGCGCGACCTTGGTGCGTGCGCAACCAACGGCGAAGCGCGCGCGGTGGGCCTGCGGACCGGCAGCACGCACTTGTCGCCGCTGTGGATGTGCCGGCGCTCGTGTTCAAGGTATCCACGAGAGAACCGATGCGCGAAGCTATCCAGCTCCCGCTCGATCTCTGCGGTCAACCATCCGCGGACGGCGTGACCCTCTACCTCGCGGGAAGGCGTGGATCACTGTGGCGTGTGCCGCTGTGAAACGTGTCGCGCTTAGCGGCGGTCGAGGGTGCGGTAGACTGCTCTATCGCCGCGCCGCTCTTGGCTGCAGTGCCATTCGCTTGGGTTGAGCTCGGGAAAGTAGCTGTCGCCTTTGACTGCTTCGTCGAGCACGGTGAGCTCGATGCGTGTGGCGAGGGGGAGGGACTCGGCGTAGAGCTGGCCGCCGCCGATCATGCGTGGCTCAGGATCGGTTTGGCGCGCGAGCTGGAGCGCTTCCTCTAGGCTGTGCGCGACCTCGGCGCCTTGGAAGGCGACGCCTTGTTGGCGCGTGACCACGATGTTTCTGCGATTGGGCAGCGGCCTGCCGAGCGACTCCCACGTGAGCCGGCCCATGATGATCGCGTGACCGCGCGTGACTTGGACGAAGTGCTTGCGGTCTTCGGGCAGGTCCCAGGGGATCTTGTTGTCGCGGCCGATCACGCGATTTTGCGCCATCGCGCACACCAACACCAACGGCTCTCGTTCACTCAAACAGCTACCTCGGCGCGGATATGTGGATGCGGATCGTAACCTTCGATCTTGATGTGCTCGTAGCGGAACGAGAACAGATCTCTCACGGACGGATCGAGCGTTAGCTTGGGCAGCGGGCGCGGCGTGCGTGAGAGCTGCTCGCGCGCTTGATCGAGGTGATTCTTGTACAAGTGTGCATCGCCCAAGGTATGGACGAAGTCGCCCGGTTTGAGGTCGCTGACGTGCGCGACCATGCAAGTCAGTAGCGCGTAGCTTGCGATGTTGAACGGCACACCGAGAAAGATGTCCGCGCTGCGCTGGTACAGCTGACAGCTGAGCTCACCGTCTTGCACGTAGAACTGAAAGAGCGTGTGACAAGGCGGCAGCGCCACCATCTCCGCTTCGATCGGATTCCAGCCGCTCACGATCAAGCGGCGGCTGTGCGGGTTCTTCTTGATCTGGTCGAGCACCGCGCTCAGCTGATCGTAACCGTCGCGCTTGTAGCTGCCGTCGGCTTGCCGAGTCGCACCGAAGTTGCGCCACTGGTGCCCGTACACCGGGCCCAGATCGCCAGGCTGTCGGCCGAAGCGCGCGCATTGTTCCGGCGTCGCCCACTCGTTCCAGATCGACACGCCTTGCTCGTTGAGCGAGGCATTCTGCGTATCACCGGCGATGAACCAAAGCAGCTCGTGAATGATCGAGCGCAGATGCAGCTTCTTGGTCGTCAGAAGCGGAAAGCCCTCGCGGAGCGAAAAGCGCATCTGGTGCCCGAAGATGCCCTTTGTCCCGACACCCGTCCGGTCGGAACGCTCGCGGCCGTGCTCAAGAGTAGTTCGCAGCAGATCGAGGTAGGCTTGCACGCGACGTCCTGGGTGAAATCGCGCGCAGCATAGCGCAACAAGCGGTGCCGATCCGTACCTTCCACCCCTTCTTTGTAAGGGGTTTTCGCTGCGAGGGGGCTGACTTGCCAGCGGCCGCGGGCGCGCGCGTAGCAGCTCCTCTACAGCCAGATCGCGCGAGGTCGGTACCAGGCGCACCTTCTGGCGCAGACTCCTTGCCCATAGCTCGGGTCCGAAGAGCGAAGAATTATCGCCAAGGACTGCCAGGGGCGCCGAAGAACGCCACGAGAACTATTTGAATTCTCTTGGCGTCTCCTGGCGAACAATCTCGTTCCGGCCACTCGAGTCAGCGGGCTCGGCCTGACCTCAGCGGACGACGTTTTTTGCGGCGAGCCGAGGAAAAATCGGCACAAACTGTGCCCCCGGATGTTTAGGTACGAGCCTCTGTGACCTTCAAGTTCGAACATGTCGAGACCCGCGCGCTGAGCAAAGTGTACGGGCCCACGCGGGCGCTGACCGGGGTGGACGTGCGCTTCGAGCGTGGGCAGGTCACGTCTGTGGAAGGACCGAACGGATCGGGCAAGAGCACGCTGCTTTCGCTGCTCGGCATGCTGGCGCGGCCTTCCAAGGGCGACATCTTCTTTGGCGAGCGCGCGATCTCGCGCGCGCCGTCGCTGCGAGCGGCGGTCGGTGTGCTCGGGCACGCGCCGATGATCTATCCCGACCTGAACGCGATCGAGAACTTGCGGCTGTTCGCGCAGCTGTACGCGCTCGAAAACACCACAGAGAAACTGCAGCAACTGTCGGACAGATTCGGTCTCGGCAGCTGGGCCGAGCGTCCAGCGCGCACCTACTCGCGTGGACAACTGCAGCGCGTCGCGCTCGCACGCTCGATCTTACATGCGCCGCAGCTGCTGTTGCTCGATGAGCCCTCCACGGGCCTCGATGTCGCGTCGGTCGAGCGGCTGACGGCGGCGGTTGAAGCAGAACGCGCGCGCGGGGCGATCATCGTACTCGTCACGCACGACGACCCATTGCGCGATCGCCTGGCCGACCGACGCATCAAGCTCGCGCACGGACGCGTAGTGCGAGAGCAGGCGCAGCCATGAGCTTGTGGCGCGCTGCATTGCTCGTGCTGCGGAAAGACCTGCAGATCGAGCTTCGGACCGGTGAGGTCACCGTGACCACAGGGTTGTTTGCAACCTTGGTCACGCTGCTCGCGTCATTGTCATTCTTCATAGACGAAGCGACCGCGCGTTTGGTTGCGCCGGGTGTGTTGTGGGTGAGCGTCGCGTTTGCAGGCGTGCTCGCGATGGGCCGCACCTGGAGCCGCGAGCGCGACAACGACGCGTTTCGCGGGCTGATGCTCTCCCCGGCACCGCGCTCAGCGCTGTACGTGGGCAAGCTGCTCGGAACCCTAGTATTCCTCGCCGTGGTCGAGAGCGTGGTGTTGCTGGAAGTCGGCGTGTTGTTCAACCTGGACCTCCTGCCAGTGCTCGGGCCGATGCTGCTTCTGCTCGTGCTGGGCACGATCGGCTTCGCTGCAGCTGGCAACTTGTTCGCAGCCATGGGCGTCAGGACAAGCGCGAGAGACCTCGTGCTCGCAGTCGCGCTATTTCCGGTGATCGCGCCAGCGCTACTGTGCGGAGTGATCGGTACACGTGAGTTGCTCGCTGGCGCGCCTTTTCAGGACATTTTGGCTTGGGTCAAGATCTTGGTCGCGTGCGACCTGACATTTGTCACTGCGGGAATCTTACTGTTCGAGCCGCTGCTCTCGGACTAGCGCACCCACATACCGAACGCATGCCTGTGGTCGTGGTTGACGACCCGTCATCGCAATGCTGCCCCAGCTGCTGAGCGCCAACGCGGTGGGCGTACGGACCAAACTCGCTGGTTACCGTCCGGTCATGTTGGTCACCGCTTCGTGATTTGGCTGCAGCGGTGCGCGGCCTCAGATTCGGGAGCGTGAACCGACCGCGGGGACAGCGGTGGGGATGGGCGTCGGTTCACCTCTAATTCCAAGGACCGAACATGTCGATTGATCACGACCAGAGATGGCGCGCGCGAGCGCTATTTGCGCTGCAAGCGTTAGCGGTGGGTTGCGCTCCGGAGACGGTACCAGCCGCCTCGGCGGCCCACGCTGCACCGCCTAAAGCAAACCCACTCGGCGGGGAGACAGCTTTCGCCGAAGCCGAGGGCGCATCCGGAGCCGAGGAAAGCCCCGTGACGGCCGTACGCTATCTGAGCTCGGTGAACCAACCGGTCCCGCCTAAAGAACGCGTGGCCTGGCCCCATGGCGCGAAGTCGGTTCCCGTCGACAAGCTCGGCAGCATCACGGGCGAGGTCTACGACGCGGTCACCGACAAACCCATCGCGCTGGGCACAGTCGAAACCGCTGCGCCTTGCACGGGCGCTGGTTGTGCGAGCGCCTCTGCGGTGTCTGCAGGCAAGACGATCGCCATGCTGAGCAGCGGCGTGTTTGTCTTCGACGCTCATGCAGCCAGTCCGGCGAAGCTCGCGCTCGAAGGAGATTCGGCATTCACCATCAGCGCCACCGGCTACGAAACTATCGTGTTCGCACACGGGCCACACGGCAGCGCAGCTGCGAGCGACGGTAAGGCAGTCACCAAGTTCCCGCGCCTGTATGGATCACGCGTTGCCGCGATGCCGGATTCAAGGCGATCGAGCCCGATAATCTAGACTCTTACAGTCGGGCAGGTGGCGCTTTCAGCGCTGACGCGGCAGCACAGTACATGCAGCAGTTCGTCGCGGAAGCGCACGCGCAAGGACTCGCGGTGGCGCAGAAAAACGCCGCGGAATGGGCGCGCGACGGGCGTGCGGAGAGCGTGGCTTTCGACTTCGCGATCATCGAAGAACCCTAAACCCTACATAAAGCGTTCGAACGCAGCGATCGAAAGGGCGGCGCCCCAATCGCGGGGGCCGTCTACGCGCATGCGGACGACGCCATCCCCATCGATCACCCATGTCTCGGGGAAGAGCTTCGAGCCGTACTGCTCTTTGATCACTTTTTTCGAGGGATCAAACAGCACCTTCAGGTTAGACCGCGGCGGAAAGATCGCGGCCACGGTGGCCCAGTCTTTATCGGTCGTGATCGCGACGAGCTCGATGTCTTGGCGCTTCTTCGCGATGTCCGCGAGCGTGATCAAGCTCGGCATCTCTTCGACGCAAGGCTGACAGGTGATGGTCCAGAAGTTCATCACCACGATCTTGCCGCGCTGATCCTTCAGCCTCCACGGCTTGCCGTCTTTGTCTTCCAACGTGAAGTCAGGCGCGAGCAGGCCATCGCCGAGGTAATGCATCTCGGTCTTCTGACCTTGCGAGAGCGCATTGAACGCCTGGTCGCCAAGCATCGCGCGCAGCGGTCCTTCGCGCCTCCGCACTTCGCCATCGGCCATCGCGCGCGCGAACACGAACACAAACGGTGCACCCAAAATCAAGACCAACAGTGCCGCCCAGAGCTCGCGGTTTTTGGCTTTCGTGTCATTCACTGCAGGGGCGTTCGTCGGCATGAGGCGGGCTCCGATAAAGATCAGCTGGAGAGCGAAGGCAGGGGGTCGGAAACAACCCGCGGTCTTATGCGTTCATTCCCGAGCAAAAGGTAGACGCCTTGCTCATCTTCTCGCAGCAACGTCTCTAGCTGCTGCATCGCGAAGCGCTCGAAGCGTGCGGTGTACGTGCCGTCGCGCGCGTCGCAATACAGAGCGCCTTCGGGACCTTGGCGCAGGCTAGCCGCTCGTAGCAGCTCGGTTCGGCCGTCCGAGAGCTGCAGCTGCAGCTGCGTGGGTTCAATCGTCACTGTACGCACGAACAGCGGTGGGCCTTCGAGTGTGAAGTAGGCCCAGTTGATATCATTACGCAAACACCAGCGACCGTCTTCGGCGCGCTCGACCCAGCTGTCGAAGGCCTTGGTGAGGCCTACATGCTCTAGCGGGTCTGGCCCGTCGAACCAACGTCCGAGAGCATCACGTCGGATCGTGGTCTCGCGCGTGCGTCCTGTGAGAAATTGGCTGGGATCCATGCCTTAGGTCTTACCACACGCATGGCGGTCGTGCGCTGCGAGCGGCGCGTACACGCGCGGACAGGCGTGACCTGAAAGACTGTCCTTAGCGTCTGGTCGTGCTACACAAATTGGCTCGTGATTCCGCGGGTCGCGTGGGAGTAGAAGTGAGCGACGGTCGCAAAAAGAAGCGCATGTCATTGCGGCGTCGGTTGCTGTTCTTGGCCATCGCGATCGTGCTCTTTCCGTTCGCGCTCGCAGGCCTCGCGCGCACGCCGTTCATGCGCGAGTACGCGCGTCAGCAAGCTGTCAAAGCGATCCAAAACGAGCTGGGCCTGAGCGGTCTGATCGAGGACATCGACATCGAGACGCGCACGCTCACGTTCGTCGCGAGCGAGATCGTCTTAGACCATCCGCAGCACGGTCGCTTCGTGGAAGCGAAGCAGCTGCGCATTCGGCCTTCGTGGTGGGCGTTGCTGCGCGGCAAGATCGACTTGCACAACATCAGCATCATCGGCGCATCGGTCTGGCTGGAGCTGCGCGATGGCAAGCTGATCAACGGGCCTGTCGTGAAGGCATCGCCCAGCGCCGGGCCGATCAGCGTGGATCTGCCGTTCAACAAGCTGTGGGTGAAGCGCTCGAACCTGTACGTAGGCGCAGAGGAACACGGCTGGGCGCAGCTCTCGGACATCGACATCTACCTCGATTCGACGCGCAGCGACGCGCTAGGCGCTGAGCTGCACTCGCCGCGCGGCAAGGTGCACCACAAGCTCGGTGAAGATGAGATCGAAGATCTGCAGCTGAACGCGCGGGTCACCGGCGACAACATCCAAGTCGAGCTGCTGCATCTGCGCGGCGCGGACGTGAGCGTCGCGCTGCGGCGTGCGCGCGTGCAGCTGTCAGCGGCAGGCGCGCTGCCCACCGATTACCAGGGCGAGGTGGAGCTGGGCATCGACCTCAGCCAGCTCGCGCGCTGGCCGCTGCCCGTCAAGCTGCCGTCGCTCTCGGGCAAGGTCGGCGTGCTCGCGCAGCTGCACAACAACGAGCGTGAAGGCCTGACGGTCGACGGTCACGTGAACATGGCGCGCGTCATGCTCGACCAATACGGCTTCGGCGACGACTTCAAGCTGGACGTGAAGCTCAAAGACAACTTGATCCGCTTCAGCGGTGTCTCGGAGCTGATCCGCAAGGGCGGGCGCGTCGAGCTGGATGGCAGCTTGGAGCTAACACCCAAGCTGCCTTTGAGCGTGCGCACGCGCGTGTTCGACCTGGAGTTCGCCAAGCTGATGGAGCAGCTGGGTGTCACGCCGAACGCGATCGTCGAGTGGCGCATAGGCGGCGGCTTGGAGCTGCACGGCACGCTCAATCCGCTGTTGTTGCAGGGTCCACTGCGCATGCCGACCACAGACTTCAAGGTGCTGACCGATGCTTGGCACCTGCAGCCGAAGAGCATCTTCGGCATCGCGAGCGGGATGCTCAACGGCACCGTCGCAGTGAAGCCTGCGGGCATCTACTTCCTCGACACCGAGCTGAGCCTACGCCGCTCTAAGCTGCACGTGGACGAGGTGCTGCTCGGATTCGACAACTCATTTCGCGTGCGTGCGGTCGGCGAGGTCGTCGATCTGCACGACGCATCACCGCTGGTCGACTTCCCGATCGCAGGCAACGGTCAGTTCGATGTGAAGGTCGATGGCACGTTTCAAGAGCCCAAGGTGGGAGGACACCTGCGCTTCGATAACTTCAGCTTCGGCACTTATCCGTTCGGCGACGTGGAGTCGGACTACGTGCTCGAGCGCAACGTGCAGGCTGTGCGCTTTCCCGAGATGCTCGCAAAGAAGGGCAAGAGCCGCTATCGCGCGACCGACTTCGTGCTCGACTTCAACGATCGCAGGCTCGCGCTCGACGCTGCCATCAGCTTCGAGGGTTTCGCGCTGCAAGACTTCTATCACGTCTTCCACTTCGAGAACGACGAGCGCTTCACGCCCTATCAAGCCTCGGTGACCGGGACGGCGCAGGTGCGTTACACGCTGGATTTCCCGGGCGACGGCCCGCGCGGCACGATGCACGCCGACCTCGACCTCGGGCTCGACGAAGCCAACATCTCGGGCTTTCAGTTCAGCGGCGGCGAGGCTATCGGCTCGTGGCACTGGCGCGATCACGCGCTCGGCTATCGCGGTGGTCAGCTGGAGGTCGAGCGCTTTTCGCTGAAAAAAGGCGAAGGCACGGTCAACATCTCTGGTCGCATGGGGTACGGCGGCAAGATGGACATGGTCTTCGTGTCCGACAAGGTCGCGCTGCGCGAGATGGAAGGGCTCGGCGATCGGCTCGAAGGCCTCGGCGGAACGTTTGCGACCGCTGGCACGGTCAAGGGCGATGCAGCGATGCCGCGCATGGAGATGGAGCTGACGGCGACAGGCCTCAGCTACAACGGCGAGCTGCTCGGCAACTCGCGCGGCTACGTGTTGCACACGCACAAGAACGATCCGTTCGTCAAGGAAGCGCTGACTTGGGAGCCAGGCGCTGCGCCGAAGGACGCTGTGTGCCCGAACGCGCGCGAAGGTTTGGCGCGCGCCGAGTGGCCCTCCGATCCGCCGATGCACACGATCGAAGGCTTGATGCCCGCGCTGCAAACGCCGATGGCTTTCATCGTGTGTGGCAGCGCGCTCGGCGGCCGGCTGCAATACGATCTCGCGTTTGGAAGGACCAAGAGCTCTCCGCTTCGCGGCGAGCTGCGCATGCGCGAGCTGCCGTTGGCTAAGCTCGTACCGCGTAGCTCGCTTGCCGCTGACAGCGGCGCGCTCACCGGCAGCATTCGCTTCACCGACGGCGCGATGTTCGAGCCCTCGCTGCTCGCCGGCAGCTTGCATTTGGACAAAGTCACGCTGGGCCAGGCGGGTGTGATGCTGGAGAACGCGGGGCCGATCGACGTGCAGTTCGGCGGCGGGCGCTTCGATCTCGCGCAGGCTGCGTTCATCGGTCCGGCCACTGAGGTCACATTGTCGGGCGGCGGCTCGGTGCTCACCGGCCTCGGCATGAACATCTCGGGCAGCGTGGATCTCGGCATTTTGCAGACGTTCAGCAGCCGCGTGAGCTCATCGAGCGGCAGCGTACAGTTCGACATCAAGGTCAGCGGCGACGCAAACAAGCCAGCGATCTTTGGGCAAGCGACCGCGGAGGGCGCAGGCCTCAAGCTCGCCGACGTGCCGTATCCGGTGGACGACATCGACGCGCGCATCACGTTTAGCGCGGAGCGTGTGCTGATCGAGAGCATCACCGCGCGTGTTCTCTCAGGAACGTTGTCGCTGCAGGGCGTCGCCGCGTTGCAGGGCCGCGACCTCGGCAGTTTTCGCTTCGAGCTCGTGGGCGACCGTATGTTTGCGAGCCCGCGCGAAGGCATCGAGGTCGGCTTCGGAGGGCAGGGCGAGCTGAGCTGGAAGCAGGGTGACCGCTTGCCCAAGCTGCGCGGCACGCTGCGCTTGGGGCGTACGCACTACACGCGCCCGATCTCGATGGGCACGACGCTGGGCGACTTGACCAAGAAGGGCCGCGTTGATGTCGCGACGTACGACCCCGAGCTCGATCATGTCGCGCTCGACGTGCGCATTCAGCAGAGCGAGCCGATGCGCGTCTACAACAACTTGATCGAAGCGGAGATCGTGATCGACGACGGCAAGGAGCCGTTTCGGCTGCTCGGCACCGATCAGCGCTTCGGTGTGCTCGGCAACATGGACATTCGGCGCGGCACGATCCGCGTGCGCGATCGTCCGTTTACGATCAAGACCGGCGAGATCGACTTCAACAGCTCAGCGCGCGTCGAGCCACGCTTCGATGTGCGCGCGGACACTGACGTGCGCCGCAACACGCAGCGCAACCAGGAGAACTGGCGGATCGGTGTGCACTCTTGGGGCACGCCCGAGTCGTTCCAGTTCGAGCTGACTAGCGACCCGTATCTCTCCGAAGACGACATCGCGCTGCTCTTGGCTGTGGGCTCGACGCACACCGAGCTCGCGCAGATGGCTGCGAGCAATCTCACGAGCACGGCGGCGCTCGAAGCGCTCGCGACAGTGACCGGTGTCGAGCGCGAGGTGAAGCGCGCGCTGCCTGCGATCGACGAGCTGCACATCGCGAGTGCGTACTCTCCGCGGACGTTGCGCACCGAGCCGCAGCTGCACTTGGGCAAGCGCGTCGCGGATCGCGTCCGCCTGAGCGCGTCGACGGCGCTGTCGCAAGCGCGCGACTTCAGCACAGGGGTCGACTACCAAATCAGCGACAAGACCAGCGTCGGCGCGCGCTACAACAACAACACAAAGCTGAGCTATTCGCAGCTTGGAGACGTCGGCGTAGACGTCAAATGGCGTCTCGAGTTCGACTGACGACGGCCAAAACACGCGCGCGTAGCGGTGATTCTGGGCTACCCTGCGGGCCGCGAGGTGTTGGGCTTGCGGCGAGCGCTCCTGGGAGTTTGGTCATGGCTATGCTGGGCCCTTGTGGTCGGCTTGCTTGCGCTCATGCCCAGCCGCGTGCTCGCAGAGATCCCGGAGGAGCTGCGCGGTCAGCCTGTCATGGGCATTCGCGTCGCGGGCGAGAGCGCGCAGATCGCGGATCCTGAGATCAGCGGCATCGTGCTCGGCGAGCCGCTGACCCGCGCGCTCGTGCGCTCCGCGATCTTCAAGTTGTTCGAGAGCGGGCGCTGGGTCGACGTGCAAGTCGAGGCCGAGCCTGCAGCCGATGGCGTCGTGCTGGTGTTCTACCTCGAGCCACGCATCAGCCTGCGCCGAGTCGAAGTGCGCGGCCACAACAAGCTCGATGAGCAGGCGGTTCGCGATGCCTTGTCGCTCGGCGCCGGCACCGAAGTGCGCGTGGATGCGCTGCCAGCGCTCGAAGCAAACGTACGCAAGGCCTACGCCGAGCGCGGCTTTCTTGGCGCACGCGTCGCGCTGCACTTCCGCGACACCGATGATCCCTCGCAGAAAGTCCTGCTGGTCGATGTCGACGAGGGCGAGACCACCCGCATCTCCGAGCTGCGCTGGACCACCGGCGCACCGCTCGGCGACGCCGTATTCGAAGCCATGGGCCTCGCCCCCGGTGAGGTGCTCGACCGAAGAATTATCAGCGACGCGATCCTGAGCGGCGAGCGCTACTTGCGCGCGGAGCATTATTTAGAGGCACACATCGAGAGCCCCGTGATCACCTACCGCGACAGCGGCGCAGTGCTCACGTTCCCGCTGCATCTTGGCCCGCATTATCGTATCGAGGTCCGCGGCGCGACGCCGCTCAAAGCGACCGACATCGCGGAGACCGTGCTGCTCGTCGATGCGCCGCTGACGGCTGAGCTGATCGACGTGATGCCCGAGCGCATCAAGGACATCTACGCCAAGAACGGCTTTCTGAACGCACGAGTACGGGTCCAGCGCGTGCGCCAGTCGGGCGGCCGCGGGCTCTTGTCGGTGCGAATCGATCCCGGCCTGCAGGTCGAGGTCGCCGTGATCACGTTCCCGGGCGCGCACCACTTCCAGACCGGGTTTCTGCGCGAGCAGGTCGAAAGCTACCTGGACGAAGCGCTGCCAGGCGGCGGGCCGATCACCACCGTCGACTCCGAGGTTATCTCTCGCGCGATCGCAGGGCCGCAGCCCGTGCCCACACGCGCAGTGCCCCGCCCGCAAGAGCAAGACCCCGAAAAGACCTACTACGCGCCAGTCTACAGCGAGGCGATCAAGCACATCACCGAGCTCTATCAAGCCGCAGGCTACCTCACGGCCGAGGTCGGACCGGCGAGCTTACGCATGTTGGACGGCACGCACGCGACCGTGAACATACCGATCGTCGAAGGTCCGCAGACCTTGCTTTACGCGGTGGTGTTGAACGGACAGGAGCACATCGGCGCGCAAGAGCTGCTGCTCGCGAGCGGCATGCAACGCGGCGCGCCGTTCTCGTATTTGCTCTTGGAAGAAGCGCGCTCGCGCATGCAAGAGGTCTATCAAGAGCGCGGCTACATGTTCGTACGCATCGAGCCGGGTGTCGCGTTCTCGGCCGATCGCACGCGCGCCGAAGTCACATTCCACGTGGTGGAAGGCTTCCGCGTGAAAGTCGGCGACGTGATCGTGCAGGGCGCAGAGCGCACAGACCCTGCGTTCATCCGTACATTGCTCGCAATCAAATCGGGCGATGTATTTCGCCCGAGCCTCGCACACGAGAGCGAGCGCACCTTGGCTGTGCTCGGCGTGTTCACCGGCATCGCAGTGCGCCTCGAAGAACCCGACTTGCCCGCGCGCGTGAAGCGCGTGTTCATCACGCTCACCGAACGCTCCAACCAGTACATCGACTTCAGCGCGGGCCTCAGCACCGGACAGGGAGTGCGCGGCGGCTTCGACTACGGCTACCGCAACTTGTTCGGCCGCGGTGTTGGCCTCAGCCTGCGCGTACAGTTCGGCTATCAGCTATTGCTCGTCGATCCACTGCGCCAGTCGTTCGACGACTTGCTCTTCGCCGATCGCCTCGAGCGCAACATCACGCTCGGCTTCGTCATGCCGAGGCCACCGTTTTTCAGCTCGACGCGCGTGAACCTGGATCTGGTCCACGTGCGCGACAACGAGCTGACGTTCGGCCTCGACAAGAACGGCCTGACCCTGACGTTCACCGAAACGCCATGGCCGAAGGTGACCGTGCTAGAGGCGATCGATCTCGAGCACAACGACGTCGGTCTGTTCAAAGGCCAGACATTGCAGACCGTGATCGATGCGGCTGCAAATATGCCGCGCGTGCAGCGCCTCTTGCGCGTGCCCACGGGCAACACCACGATCGTGGCCTTTCGCTTGAGCGTCAGCTACGACGAGCGCGACAGTCCATTTTTGCCCACGCGCGGCTTCTTCCTGTCTGCGTCGGGCGAAGTCGCGAGCACGCTGTACGTCGACAGCCCCGAGTACCGGAGCCGTTACCTGAAGCTGCAAGCGACGGGCAGCGCGTACTTGCCGCTGGGCCGCTCGGTCGTCCTCGCAGGCCAGGTGCGCGTCGGCCGCATCCTGCACCTCGGTGGATCGACCTATACTTTTCCGAATCGCGCCTTTTTCTTGGGCGGCGTCGACACGATGCGTGGCTACTACCAAGACTCCCTGATGCCGCAAGATGTGGTGGATGGCATCTTTGCAAATGGCCTGAATACGCTCGACGCGCTCACCAGCGTGGTCCGTTCAGGTGATGCATTCGTTCTGCTTCGAGGCGAATTGCGCTTCCCGGTCTACGGACCGATTGGCATCGGTCTATTCGCTGATTTCGGTAACTTGTGGAGAGACGCGAACGAAATGTCGCTCGTGCTGCAGCCCACGGCGGGCGCGGGCCTACGTGTCAGCACGCCAGTCGGCCCAATTGCCTTGGATTACGGCATCGTGCTGTGGCGCCGTTCCGTCGTCCAAGAACCTTTCGGAACGCTACATTTCTCGATCGGTCTGTTCTGATCGTACACGTAGACACACCCATTTTTGCGGGTCTGGGCGGCTCCACGCGGTGGCGTTGACAGACGCCCGGCAATTCTCAATATTTCCCGGCCGGCCGCGCGAGCGCTGCAGTTGAGTTGCACGCGCGGTTCGATCAACATGAGAGGATGCGGATGAAAGAACACCTGATCGACAAGCGCGTGGTTCAGCGAGCCTTGCAAGAAGGGCTGCTCGACAAGGAGGCTTATCAACGCATGCTCGATGAACTGCCGGACCTGAGCCACAAGGTTCAGACCGTCGCAGAATCACAGGCACTCGAAGCTGCGAGTCAGGCACGGCAAGAACGTCTGGCGGCTTCGGCCTCCGGCTCAGCGGCTGAGGACCTCTCGTACGACGATGACGACGATGACGACGAGGACGACGAAGACGACGAAGACGATGATGTCGACGCGGAAGAGCTCGACGCGGCGGCCCCTGCACCTGCTGCACCTGCTGCCGAACCGGGTGCACCGGCTGCCCCTTCCACGGGTGGCCACAACGTCTCAGACACGCTGGAGATGGAGCGTCCGCGCATCCCCGGCTCGTACACGCCGCCTGACTACTGAGACTACTCCATCGTGCCCGAACGCTCGCGATGCAGCCCGCATCGCGAGCGCTTGTCGTTGTCCTTGTCGTAGACAGAGAGTGCTGCTCGCGCGGAGTGCTGTGCTACAAGTAGCGTTTCGCGGAGAAGCACATGGTGGACGAAACCGACGTGGAAAGCGAAGACGAGCTGGTCGAGCCTGAAGACTTCCAGCCGATGAGCTTCAACATCTTTGTCTTGTCGCTCAATGCTTCGGCGCTGATCCACCTCGGTGAATCGCGCGAAGCAGGTGTTCCGGCCGAGCCCGTGAACCTGCCGCTCGCGCGCCAGACCATCGACATTCTCTCGATGCTCGAAGAGAAGACGCGCGGAAACCTGAGCGGCGAGGAAGAGCGCCTGCTCCACCAGATTTTGTTCGACCTGCGCTTGCGCTGCTCGCGCCGCGCTAGCGGGTGATGGGGCTCGAACTGGGCGCCTTAAACACACCGCCGCGCGCCAGCCGAGAGGTCAGTCTCAGTCGGTGCGCGGTAGAGGTGGTGGTACTCAACGCATACGTGCGTAAGGCCGTGTGGGCCTTAGCGACGCGTTCGTACCGGGATGGGCAAGGGCTCCGGATGAGCAAGCCCTTCGATCGTACCTACCAGTTCATCGACCATATCGCGGAGACGCTCTTTGATGCGGTCGGTCAACGGCTTTTTGGGTCGCTTCTCGTTTTCACCCATGCTTTACGCCTGAAGTTCAGTATGGGCCCTGGGGACTGTGAGTCAACTGTGCGGCGCCGATTTGGCAATTCTCGCACAGCAGCAGTGTGCGTATGAGGAGGCTGGGTCCATGCATGTGCATCTGATTGGTGTCGCGGGGACAGCGATGGGCTCGCTCGCAGGCTTATTGAAGCGGGCAGGACATCGCGTGACCGGCAGCGACAGCGCGTTCTATCCCCCGATGGGAGACGCACTGGCGCGTTGGGGCATCGAAACGTTTCAAGGCTTCGACCCGAAACATTTGCAGCCGGCGCCGGACCTGGTCGTCGTGGGCAACGTCTGTCGCTCCAGCAACGTGGAGGCGCGCGCGGCCATCGATGGAGGGATGCCCTATACGTCGCTGCCCAAGGCTCTGGCGCAGTTCTGCTTGGATGGCCGGCGCAGCTTCGTGATTGCGGGCACGCACGGAAAGACCACCACCACAGCGCTGTGCGCGCACCTCCTGGACCAGGTGGGCCTCGAGCCGGGCTACCTGATCGGCGGCATTCCGCTGGGTTTTAGTGAGAGTTTTCGCGGGGCCGCCGCTGGGGCGCCGTTTGTGATCGAAGGCGACGAGTACGACAGCGCGTTCTTCGAGAAAACGCCGAAGTTTTGGCACTACCAGCCCGAGGTCGCGATCATCCAAGCGATCGAATACGACCATGCGGATATCTATCCGGACATGGCTAGCTATCGCGCTGCATTCGAAGAGTTTGTGCGGCGTTTGCCGGCTTCGGGTGTGCTCGTCGCGAATGCGGCTGACCCTGAGGTGCGCGCGGTGGCGAAGCACGCGGCTTGTCGCGTGAGTTACTACGCGGTGGATGGTGAAGATACGGGCGAGGTTGTGCCCGAGTGGTTGATCGCGCCTGCGCCTGTGACGGGTGGGATGTTGCCGTTCGACTTGTTCCTTGGGGGCACGTCGTGCGGGCGGTTTTTCTCGCCGATCTTCGGCACGTACAACTTGAAGAACGCGGTCGCTGCGCTCGCGTTGTGTGCGCTGGCGACGAGTGCTGAGCTGCCGCGCCTTGGGCAGGCGTTGACGCGGTTCGCTGGCGTGAAGCGCCGCCAAGAGCTGCGAGGCACCGCGGATGGCGTGCGGGTTTACGACGACTTCGCGCATCATCCGACGGCGGTGCAAGAGACGCTGCAAGGTTTTCGCGCGCGTCATCCGGAGGGTCGGTTGATCGCAGTGTTCGAGCCGCGCAGTGCGACAGCTTCGCGCAGGATCCATCAGGAAGCGTATGCGCATGCGTTCTCCTCTGCGGATGAGATTCTGCTAGCACCGGTAGGGCGGAGTGAAATCCCCGAGGCTGAACGGCTAGACCTCGTGCATCTAAAGCGTGATCTAGAGGCGGCTGGCAAATCCGTGTACCTCGGCGACAGCATCGATGCGCTCGGGCAGCGCATCGGCGAAATCGCTAAGTCCGGCGACACAGTCGTAGCGATGTCGAACGGAGCTTTCGGCCAAATTCACGACAAAGTGTTGTGCACACTCGCCTGTCGCGCCCGCCGCGCGGCGGAGTAAGTGACTGATGGTTGCGGGCTGTTGGTCCTCAGCTCGTTCCGCTGACTCGCGTCTGCAGCAACTCGACTGACCCGCGGTCGATGCTGGCGTGGTGGCTCGCATCCTAAAGTTCGCGCTCCTGCTCGTCGCGCTGCTCGTCGCGTGCATGGTGACGTGGCTGACGACAATCAGCGCTTTTATCGCGCGCGGTAGCGACGTGATCACGTTCATCTACGGCGTCTCGCTCGCCAACCGCGTGGTCACCTTGGTCTGCGTGGCTGGTGTTTGGATCGCCAGTGTCTGGATCCCGAAGATGACCGCGTGGCGACGATGGGGCCTGCGCTGCGTCGGCTTGCTTGCGCTCGCTCTCGCGACGCATCTCGTCGTGTTCAATGAAAGGGAGGGAACCGTCGAGGAGTGGTGGCTACTCGTCCCCTTCGAGCACGCTCGAGGCAACGTTGCCGAGGGCCTCTCGCTCGACTGGGTAAGAAGCGATTGGCCTCTTGGCATAATCCTCACGCATCGACGATCTGGTGAGCGCAGCGTCGTCTTCACCGGCATTTGGCCATGGAGCGTAAACATCGCGCCAAGCCTGGAGCTACATCGCCTTTGAGATTGAGCAGTCGCGTCAGAAGAGATCGGTGACGATCGAGTCGAGATGGAGCCAGCGTTGCTTGGGTACGCGTAGGTGATCGGCTTCGATGACTACGTTGCCGCGTGAGAGGGCGCGTTCCAGCGCTTTGCTGCGGCCTTTGAGCGGATCGATGGCGGCGCGTTCTGCTGTGCGCTTGAGGTTTACGCCTTCTTCGGTGCGTAGGCCGAGGAGCAACGCCTCGCGGACGAGTGCTTCGCCGTCGAGGTCTTCCGATTCGCTGCACAGCGCTTCGAGGCTTTGAGCGTTGGTGTACGCTGCTGGCTGCGGTTGATTGCGCACGCGTCGGGCGAGGCCGGGGCGCTGGGTAATGCAGCCCACGGCGGCGCAGCCTAGGCCGAGGTAGTCGCCGCCCTGCCAGTAGTGTTGATTGTGCCTCGATGTTTGGCCTGGGCGTGCGTAGTTCGACACTTCGTAGTGGTTGAAGCCCCCGCGCTCGAGCAGCTCCTCGATCGCCAGAAACGTATCGGCGTAGTCGTCGTCCTTCGCGAGTGTGAGCCGCCCCTTGCGATGCAGCTCGCCGAACTGCGTATTCGGCTCGATCGTGAGCGCGTAGATCGACAGGTGCGACAGGCCCAGATCGACGAGCCGCTGCACCTCGCCCAGAAAGCTCGCAGCGGGCTGCCCGGGCGTCCCGAACATCAGGTCGCCACTTACCCGCGGCACAGCCTTCTGCGCGCATTGCAGCGCCCGCAGCGCGCCGTCCGCATCGTGCAGACGCCCGAGGTAGCGCAGACGATCTCCATCGAGCGCCTGCACCCCCACCGAAAGACGATTCACGCCCTGCTCAGCGAGCCCGTGCGCTTTTTCGTCGTCGAGGGACGAAGGATTGCACTCCACCGTGATCTCGACGTCCTCGGCGTGTGACCCAAATGCCCCGCGAATCCCGGCGACGACTCGCCCAAGCTCCTCTGCAGCCCAGAGCGACGGCGTCCCACCACCGAAAAACACCGACCGCAGCTCCCCAAGCCCGCCGCGCTCCGCGTGCCACGCGAGCTCGCGCAGGACGGCATCGGCGTACTCACGGTGTGGCACCTCTGTACGCCGTATGCTTGCGGAGGCGAAGTCGCAATACGGGCACTTCTGTAGACACCATGGAAAATGCACGTAGACAGCAGTCGACATCTGGGGTGCCGCACTATGCATCCTGGGCCGCGTGGGCGCGAGCCGCTGAGCACATGCACAGCCTCGAATGGCCGGCTGAACGGGTGGCAGATCAACCGACCGCCTTGACCCGCGCCATCGGAGACTTAAGTTGCCCCGGCGACGCACGACCAGAAAGGGATCTGCGGCAAGGCCAGCATGTCGAAACGCGATTATTACGAAGTTTTAGCCGTAGACCGTTCGGCCTCCGTGGCGGACATCAAGAAGAGCTACCGCAAGCTCGCGCTGGAGCTACACCCCGACCGCAACCCTGACGATCCTCACGCCGAGGAGAAGTTCAAGGAAGCATCGGAAGCCTACGGCGTCCTGTCGGACCAGCAGAAGCGCGCACTGTACGACCAGTACGGCCACCGCGGACTGCAGAGCCAGGGAGGGCAGGGCTTCAACGACGTCCAGGACATCTTTTCGCAGTTCAGCGACATCTTCTCCGACTTCTTCGGAGCGGGCGGCTCACCCTTCGGCCAACGTCGCGCACGCGGCGGCCCCGAACGCGGCGCCGACCTCCGCACCGGCGTTCGCCTGTCCTTGAAAGACGCCGCTTTCGGACTGAAGAAAGAAATCTCACTCACGCACCCCGGCCCCTGCCAGACCTGCGACGGCTCCGGTGCAAAGGGCGGCAAGCGCAAACAATGTCCGCGCTGCCAAGGCACCGGACAGATCACGCACTCGCGTGGGTTCGTGCTGCTGCAGACCTCGTGCCCGAACTGTCAGGGCATGGGCAGCACCGTCGAAGATCC